>JYMV01027136.1_pt1 | contig 14163 bp, 14 predicted proteins | sample 338911 | NCBI WGS metagenome assembly JYMV01 (sample SAMN03354496, study PRJNA234377) | hydrothermal vent metagenome | biome: Deep sea; feature: Hydrothermal plumes at the Eastern Lau Spreading Center, Western Pacific Ocean; material: Seawater | place: Tonga | collected 2009 | depth 2000 m m
GAAAAAATATTAAAATGGAATAGATCTCTAAGATTCGGTATTAGTGTTTGTACTTTAGCGAATATGATAAGAATATGAATTTAAAAAGAATAATTTCAACTTTTGTTTGTATTATCACTCTATATTCGTGTGCTGACTATAACGTAAAAGACGGCATGAAAAAAAAGGAGAGACAGTATTATTCATCAAGTGGATTTGCATTAATTTATGAAGATAATCTTTATTTGCAAAAGGTAGTAAATAAAAAGATTAACAATGATGATATAAAGGTAATGCACAGCTTATTAAAAACAAATACTCCAATAAAAATTATTAATCCTGCTAATTCAAAAGTCATAGAAACTAAAATTTATAAAAAAGCTAATTACCCAAAAATTTTTACTATCGTTGTTAGTGAGAAAATTGCCTCAATTTTAGAATTAGATCTTGATAATCCATTTGTAGAAGTCGTTGAAGTTAAGAAAAATAAAACTTTCATTGCTAAAAAAACTAATATGTTTGAAGAGGAAAAAAAAGTTGCCGAAATACTTCCAGTTAATGAAGTTAAAATGGATGATTTGACAAAGGTAGAAGTTAAAGCCAAAAAAAAACTCAATAAAAAAAGTAATTTTATATTAGTCGTATCTGATTTTTATTACGAAGATTCAGCAAATAATTTAATGAAAGGGTTAGTTAAAAAAACTAAAATTAATAATATTTCAGTAAAAAAAATTAATGATAAAAAATATAGACTTTTTGCGGGACCTTTTAAAAATTTTAATGCTTTTGAAAACTTAAACATATATAGAGAATAAAATGAAACTTTTTAAAATTTTTTTTATTATTTTAATTTTTTTATTATTTCAACAAAAATCCTACTCACAAATAGAAGTTGATGCGAATTACGTAATTTTACAAGATCATCTTTCTGGTAAAATTCTTTACGAAAAAAATGCAGATGATAAAATTTATCCTGCATCTATGACCAAAATAATGACAGCAATTGTTACTTTTGATTTGTTAAAAAAGGGAGAAACATCTTTGGATGAAATGATAACAGTATCAGAAAAAGCATGGAGATTATCTCAAAGTGGTTACTCATCAATGTTTATAATGTTGAATGATCAAGTATCAGTTGAAGATTTGCTTAAAGGAATAATTATAATATCAGGCAATGACGCTTGTGTTGCTTTAGCCGAAGGTTTGTCTGGTACTGAAAAGGACTTTGTTATGTTAATGAATGAAAAAGCAGAAGAAATTGGTTTAGAAAATACTAATTTCAATAATTCATCAGGTATTAATGATGTGAACAATTATTCAACAGTTAGGGATATTTTAAAGATGTCACGATATATGATCCAAAATTATCCTGAATATTATTCTTATTTTAAAGAAACTTCCTTTACCTGGGATAGAACGGGAGGAGATCCTATCACTCAAGGAAATAGAAATCCTTTGTTATATAAAGATGTTGGAGTAGATGGAATAAAAACAGGATTTTTAACTGTAGAAAAATATTCTTTAGCATCTTCAATAAAAACTGGGGAAAGAAGAATGAGTGCTGTTGCTAGTGGATTTAAAACAAAAAGTTCTAGATCAAGAGAGTCCATGAAATTATTGAACTGGGGATTAAGGAAGTTTGATACTATTCAAATTGCTAAAAAAGACGAAATTATGACCAGTTTAAACGTTTGGTTAGGAAAAAAAAGTAAAGTCGAAATACTTCCGTCAGAAGATGTATATTTAACAATTCCTAAAAGAAAGAAAAAAATTATCAAAGTAGTATTTGAGTATGAAGGACCAATTCCAGCACCCATTAAAAAAGGTGACACTTTAGGATTATTAAATGTATATGTCTCTGATGAGTTAAAAAAGCAAATTAATATTTTGGCAGCTGAAGATATAGAAAAATCAAATATTTTTTCAAGAATATTCAAATCATTGAATTACTTGGTTTGGGGAGATGTATAAAAAAAAACCCCTTTTTGTTACGTTTGAAGGAATTGAAGGCTCAGGAAAATCTTATCAAAGCAAAAAATTGTACAAAAGTATTAAAAAAAGGAGAATTCCTGTAATACTTACAAGAGAGCCAGGGGGCACAAGAGGTGCCGAAAAAATAAGAAAAATTATACTTGAGGATTATTTTTATCTACATTCTAAAATAAGATTTAACAAATATACAGATACTTTACTTTATCTAGCTGCAAGAAGTGAACACATAGAAAATAAAATAAAACCGGCAATTTCTAAAAAAAAAATTATTATATGTGATCGATTTATCGATTCTACATTAGCTTATCAAGTTTATGGCAAAGGAGTGAGCAAAGCTCTGGTTGATTCAGTTCATAAATATATTTTAGGAAGTATAAGACCTGATCTGACTTTTATACTGAAAGTTAATATATCGAAGGCTCTGGAAAGATTAAAAAAAAGAAAAAAGAAGAATAGGTATGATAAATTTTCTAAATACTTTTATATTAAAGCTCAAAAAGCTTTTATTAAAATAGCGAAGAAGAATAAAACAAGATATTTTGTTTTGGATAATTCAAACGATTCTGATGAAACGGAAAAAATCATATTAAATAAGTTTATTCAGGTTTTGTCTAAATGAAGATTAATACTGAAAATGTAGAAATTTTATCTCCAAAAAATCAATTACAGCTTTTTGGTTATGATGATTACTTTAATTCGTTTATTAAACTTTTTCATAAAAATAAATTACCAAATACAATTTTATTAAGCGGGCTAAAAGGCTATGGAAAGGCTACCTTTGCTTATCACTTTATCAATTATTTATTTTCATATAAAGAACAAGACAAATATTCTGTTAATAATTTTACTATTAATCCAGATAACAAAAGTTACAAAAGTTTATGTAATTATATACATCCAAATTTTTTTTTGCTTGAAAATAATTCTCATGAGGAAAATATTAAAATTGATAATGTAAGAAATATTCTTAAATTTCTAAACAAGACAACTTATAATTCAAATATTAAAATTGTAATGATAGATAATGCAGAATATTTAAACATTAATTCATCTAATGCATTACTTAAAGTTCTGGAAGAACATAATGCTAATACATTTTTCTTTATTATTCATAATAGCTCAAATAGAATTTTGGACACTATAAAATCTCGTTGTATTCAATTTAAATTCTTTTTCACCTTATCTGAAAGAAAAAGTATTTTAAAAAACATTATTAAACAGTATAGGAATAATTTTAGCATAGATGAAATTAATGATAATTTTTATTTTGATACACCAGGAAATGTTTTAAAATATTTAGAGATTTTAAGTGAAAGCAATGTTGATTATGCTAAAGATAAATTATCTTGTATTTCTTATTTAATTGATAAATACAGACAGAAAAAAGACTCCCAATTATTAATTTTTATTTCTTTGATGATAGAACTTTTCTATAATGAATTGTCTTTAAAGAATAATAAAAAATTGCACATTTATTTTTATCACAAATTTAAGATACTAAAACAAATTAATGACGTGAAAAAATTTAATTTAGATAAAAATAATCTGTTTATTTCATTGCAAGAAATGCTCAAAAATGAGTCATAATAATTTTTATATTACAACACCTATTTATTACCCTTCAGGGAAACCCCATATGGGGCATGCCTATTCAAGCATTCTCGCTGATGTTTTTGCTAGATTTAAGCGAAATGATAATTACAAAGTCTTTTTCCTAACAGGAACAGATGAGCACGGCCTGAAGATTCAAAAAGCTGCTGAAAAAAATAATTTAGATCCTTTAACTTACTGCAATAAAATTTCTAAGATATTTAAAGACTTAACAAAAAAATTAAATTTATCTAACGATGATTTCATTAGAACGACAGAAAAAAGGCATTACAAATCTGTTAATGATATATGGAATAGGCTAGTCAAATCAGGTGATATTTATTTATCAAAATATAAAGGGTGGTATTCTGTTTCTGATGAAGCCTATTATAACTCTGATGAAATTATAGAAAAAAACAAAAAAAAATTTTCAACTTTTTCTGGTTCAACTGTAGAGTGGGTTGAAGAAGATTCTTTTTTTTTTAAGTTATCAACTTGGGAAAAAAAACTATTAGAGTTTTATGATAAAAATGAAAAATTCATACTCCCTATTTCCAGAAGAAATGAAGTCATTAATTTTGTAAAAAGTGGTCTTAAAGATTTATCGGTAAGTAGAACTTCATTTACTTGGGGCATTAAGGTGCCTAACAACAATAAACATGTTATTTATGTTTGGTTAGATGCCTTAATAAATTATTTAAGTGCTCTCAATTTTCCTAATACTAATGATAAGTTATATAAAAATTTTTGGCCGGCATCCTTGCACGTTATTGGAAAAGATATTTTAAGATTTCATGCAATTTACTGGCCAGCATTTTTACTTGCTGCTGATGTAGAACCACCAACTAGAATTTTCAGTCATGGTTGGATATTGTCTGGTGAAAAAAAGATGTCCAAATCCAGGGGCAATATTTTAAACCCATTAGAAATAATTAAAACTTATGGCATTGATGAACTCCGATATTATTTAATGAAAGAGGTGCCTCATGGATCTGATGGAAGTATTTCTCTAAAAAATCTTGAAAATTGTATTAACAGTGATTTAGCTAACAACTATGGAAATTTATGTCAGAGAGTTTTCTCTTTTATAAAAAATAATTGCGGAAATAAAGTTAGCAAAAGGAAAAATATATCAGATTCGGATAAGAAATTAATGGAACAAACAAAAAAACTAACAAAAGATTTAAGAAATGAAATGGATAAGCAAAATTTAAATAATTACATAAAATCAGTAATAAATATAAGTTTTTTAACAAACAAATACATCAATGATGAAGAACCTTGGAAACTTAAAAAAAATAATACTGAAAAAATGAACAATATATTGCATATAGCATTGGAACAAATTGTTAAAATTTCTATTTTATTAAACCCAATTATTCCTGAAAAATCGTCAAAAGTTTTAGACGCATTAAATATAAATACTAAATTGAGAAATTTGGCATTTTTAGATGGAAAAAATGTAATAGATGATGAAATCAAGATCAAAAAATTAGATATATTGTTTAAAAAAACAACTTGATGATTACCGATTCACATTGCCATCTAGACTATCCAAAGCTTTACGATCAATTAGATGATATAGTTAAAAGAGCCGAATACAATCAAGTTAAGTATTTGCTTACGATTTGTACGACATTAAAAAGTTTTGAAAGAATTAAATTAATAATAACGAAATATAAAAATATTTATGGAACTTTTGGTATTCACCCCCATGAATCTGCAAAATATACACAAGTAGATTCAAAGTTTATTTTAAATATTAAAAATAAACATAATAAAATTATTGGAATTGGTGAGACTGGACTTGATTTTTATTATAATTATAGTGAAAAAGAAATACAAAAAAAAAGTTTTATTGAACACATATCGGCAGCTTCCCAATTAAATATTCCAATTATTGTTCATTCGCGTAATGCGGAAGTTGATACTTACGAAATATTAAAAAGCGAAAGCAAAAATTCTAATTTAAAAGTATTAATACATTGTTTTACCGGTTCGAGAGATTTTGCAAAAAAGCTTATAGATCTAAATTTTTATATTTCAGTAAGTGGTATTATTACTTTTAAAAAATCGATCGAACTTGCAGATACAGTCTCCTCAATTCCAATGGAAAATCTTTTAGTTGAAACGGATTCACCTTACTTGGCGCCTTTACCATATAGAGGAAAAGATAACGAACCATCATATATAATCCATACTGTGGAAAAATTATCTCAAATAAAAAAACTACCAAATGAATCTATAGTGATTAATACAACTAATAATTTTATGAAACTTTTTAATTTAACCTAATATGAAAGCAAAATTACTAATTTTAGGTTGTGGTAGTTCAGTAGGTGTTCCAAGGATCGATGGTGTTTGGGGAAATTGTAAAAAAAATAATAAAAAAAATATAAGAAGCAGAAGTTCGGCTATTATTATTAAAGGTACAAATTATATATTAATTGATACTTCTCCTGATTTAAAATATCAATTATTATCAAATAAAATTAAAAATATATCTTCAGTTATCTTGACACATGAACACGCTGATCAAACTAACGGGTTGTTTGAACTAAGACCCATTTTTTGGAGACATAAGAAGAAAATAAATATATATGGAGACACACATACAATAAAATTGATCAACAAAAGACATGATTATTTATTTAAAAAAACGGGTAGTTATCCGCCTATTTTTAAATCAAATATAATTAAATCGAAATTTTCATTAGGTGAATCAAATGAAAAAGTTTTTTTCAAATCGATTAAAGTGAGACATGGCAAGATAAATAGTTTAGCTTACATTTTTGAAAAAACTGCTTACATCAGCGATACTAATGATTTGTCAATAATAAAAATGGATGAATTTAAAAATTTAAAATATTTAATTATTGATTGTCTAAAATTTAAAAAACATCCTAGTCACTTTACTTTAAAAGAATCGCTTTTAGTCCATCAAAAACTAAAACCTAAAAAAACAATACTTACCAATCTTAATCATGATCTAGATTATAATTACCTCATTAAAATACTTCCAAGAGATGTAGTCCCAGCTTATGATGGGTTAAAAATAAGTTTATAAAATTTTTAGTTAACTTTAGATTGGTTTTTTTAAAGCTTTAATAAATTTTCTAGATGATGGGTTGGTTATTAAAGTATTATTTTTTATTAGTAGTGATCAATAGTAAAAAATACCCAACAAATGCAGATAATAAAGATCCACATAAAACTCCAATTTTAACTCCAACCATATGTTGTGTGTTCTCCATAAATGCTAAATTTCCAACAAAAAGACTCATAGTGAATCCTATGCCTGTTAAAATTCCAACTCCATAAAGTTTAATCCAATTTGAGTTTGAAGGCATTTCTGCAAATTTCAATTTTATAGATAAGTAAGAAAATAAAAATACACCGATCTGTTTTCCAAAAAATAATCCACATAAAATTCCCAAAGGAACAGGGGCCATCAACGTATTCGTTGATATCCCCTCAAGCGAAACACCGGCATTTGCTAAAGCAAACAGAGGCATAATTCCAAAAGCTACATAGGGTGATAAAATGTGTTCCAATTTTAACAATAGTGAAAAGTCTTTTTCATGAATTCGATGGGGTATTGTGAGAGCTAAGACAACTCCCGATATTGTCGAATGAATTCCAGATTCATGCGTAAAATACCAGAGAAAGAGACCTATTAACAAATAGGGCGCGAATTTTTTCACTCCAAATTTATTAATAATAAGTAAAGCTAAAAAAGATCCTATCATTAAAGTTAAATACATGTATTGAAGGTCAGTTGAATAAAAAAAGGCTATGATTATAATTGCACCCAAGTCATCAATTATTGCCAAAGCCATTAAAAAAATTTTTAAAGAAATTGGAACTCGCTTACCTAATAATGACAAAACACCAATTGAAAAAGCAATATCAGTCGCAGATGGTATTGCCCATCCTCTAAGCGTATTACCAGTTTCAAAGTTGATAATTACATAAATAATTGCAGGTACAGCCATACCACCTATAGCGGCAATTATTGGTAATGAAGCTTGTTTAGGTCTTGAAAGTTCACCATGAATAAATTCTCTTTTAATTTCTAAAGTAACAACAAAGAAAAAAACGCACATTAATACGTCATTGATCCAATGAAGAATACTTAAATCTAAACCAAAATTTTGAGTACCAATTAATATGTGAGTTTTTAATACATCAAAGTAATATCCACTTAAATTTGAATTACTTAGGATCAAAGCAACTGCCGCACCTATAAGTAAAACTAGACCAGTTGCTGATTCTAATTTAAAAAACCATCTAAAAGGTGAAGATATATAATTAATCATAAGAATTGATTTTTATGGCATAATACAACATGCTTTTAAGAATTGTTTATATTTGTAAATTATATGAAAATTTATATTTTATCTTATTATAAATACACATCACAGTTTAAATATAATGATAAGTTATTAGATAAATAACAAGAGCACAATATAGTTGAGGTATGATTTTATCCTTTTCTAACATTCTTGATTCCACAAATTTTACATTGAACTCTTTCAACAGTTCCGCCCGGACCAAAACCAAAGGTACTGCTAATTATTTTATAACGATGGATACCCAACCAACAGAGTAATAAACTTAATTTAAACTTCATAAGATTGAGAATATTATCAGGTAAAATAAAATTAAACGACAATAAAATCAGTTTTAAAAAAAAAGCTTTGGGTTGTTTTTGATATGTTTATAAATTATATTTGTACTATATATAAATATATTTCTCTTTAATTGATTAATAATTAAATTACTAAAAATGTTTAAACACATTAGATCATTCGTTGGAAAATTATTTAATGAAAATCAACAAATGTTAGTGGTCATGTATTTATCTCATTTTTATTGGTTTTTACGTAAATACTTTTTAGCTGTAGAAATAATATATCCCGAAGAATTTTTAACCAATTGGTCAATAATTAAGCATTATTCATCACAAGACAGGGAAAGGAATTTCACAGTTTATCAAATGATAAAAGTACACAATGAAATTTTAATAAAAAAAGGAAATAATCTTAATATAATTAAATGTTATTTTCTCGAGAAAATTGATGATGAAATCTTTAAAAAAATAAGCTCCATAAAATATTCTTTTATCTATGTTGACTATGATTTGTATAAGCCAACACTTGATGTTATTACATTTGTTATTCCTAGGCATGAAAAAAATGCAATAATTTTATTAGACGATTATAACTTGATTAATCAAGAGGGAGTAAAGTGGGCCGTAAGGGATTCTGGAGTCAAAATAAGCAAATGTATTCAAACACAAAGTGGGCAACTAATTTGTTACACTTAATTTAATTATTTAAATTTAAGTTACTCGTTGACGACGTTTTTTAATTAAATAATTGATAAAAATATTAGTGAAGATTATTTGAAAAGGAATTATATAAACTTTATATCTGGGTTGTATTGCAAAAATAGGAAAAACAAATAAATAAAAAGATAATATTAATATCAAATAATTAAAGGAAGAAGATTTTTTATCCGATAAAAAAATTCCAATTAACGAAGTAATTGCTAATAACAGATTTGGTATGTAGTGAAAGGGATTATAATAATTTGGTTTTGTGGATTCTATATCTATAAAAAAGTAAGAAAGAGCTTTTTTCACATATAAGAAAAAATATTTTTTTGGATCTTCTTTTATATTTTTTATGCTCTCTTTTATATAAATTTTATCCTCATTTATCCTGTAAAATTTATCTTTAGGTATTTCCTCAATTAAATAATTTTGTAATATCACATTTTTATCAGAACCTTCAACTTTAGAGTGAGGATTATTTCCTTTCCAAAGATTAAAGCCAAAACCAGAATGGATAATTATTTTTTCAAAAATTATGTAATTTCGCATCAGATACGGTGAAATTGTAATTAATGAAATTAAAAAAATTAACAAAATTTTTTTAAAGGATATTTTACAAAAAAGGAATAGATAAAAACTACTTAAAATAATAATAGCAATAAATTCACGTCTAACAAGAATTAACAATCCACCTATAAAAGCATATATGAGTACGTCTATATATTTTTTATCTTTTTTTATTTTAAAGAAAAAATAGTAAAAAAAAATTGCCAAAAAGATTGTTAATGAAATAGAAGATATTTGAGCGTTGGAATATAAATATAAAGGAAAAAAAGAAAATAATAACGAGCTATATGCGCAAATTTTTTGTGAAAAAAAAAATTTATTAAGCTTATAAAAAATAACAACCGATATTGACGCTAATATAGCTTGTGAGAATAAAACTAATAACACAAAATTTTGATTCTCAAAATTAAGAAAAGATAAAAGGTACAGGTAATATGCGTAGAGTGGTGGCAACCCTAAATTTGGTAATAAAAATTCACCAAAACTTTGTTGTGAAAGTGTATTATGGTTTACAAGATTATAGAACATTACGCCCCATTCATTTTCAAGTGTTACATCCCCGAGAATCAAAATTACTGGTATGCGCGCAAAAAGAGAGGAAAAAAATAATAGTATTATTAAAAGCGATCCTTTGTTATTTCTAAATTTTAGATAATTGTATAAAAGCATTTAATAGTTAATTCTTAATGTAAAGTAATTGAATAATATAAAAAATAATAAAAATCATCATCTTTCAATTGCTTAAAACACTCATATATTCTATAAAAATATCCGAAGTCGGGGCGTAGCGCAGCCTGGTAGCGCATCTGGTTTGGGACCAGAGGGTCGCAGGTTCAAATCCTGCCGCCCCGACCATTAAAAACTATGAATGCAATCTGGTGCAAGAAATACAAAAAATTGGTTATTAGAATTTGATACGTTAAATACTGGAGTTAATCCCTTGATGGGGTGGGTGTCATCGAAAGATACTATGTCAGAAGTTAAGTTAAAATTTTCTACAAAGAATCAAGCAATAAATTATGCAAAAAAAAATAATATTGATTACTATATTATTGAACCTCAAAAACATAAAATAATTAAGAAATCTTATACTGATAATTTTATAAAAAATAATTAAATGATAAAAAGTTTTTTCTTTGATAGAAAATGGTCCTGGTGGGCGTGGGGTGGCTTTTTATTTATTATTGGATCCTTAATAGCTCAAACCTGGATCGATGTACAAATTAATGAATGGTACAAGGGTTTTTACGATCTTTTACAAAAAGCGGCGGAAAGTGATGTTTCAGAATTTTATGATGGGATTTTTCTCTTTATGAGGTTAGCTATTCCTTATGTTATAATTTATACGATTACAAATTATTTTACACGTTTGTACGCTTTTCGTTGGCGTGAAGCTATGACATTTGCATATATGCCTTATTGGAAGGCAATTGATGCAAAAGTTGAAGGAGCATCTCAAAGAATACAAGAAGATTGTATGAACTTTGCTAGAATTGTTGAGAGCATTGGTCTTCAAATTATAAGAGCTCTTATGTTATTGATTGCTTTTATTCCTATTCTTTGGGGTTTATCTTCAAATGTAATAATACCTTGGCTTAAAGATATAAATGGTTCATTAGTATACATCTCTCTTACAGCTAGTTTAGGTGGAGTATTAATTAGCTGGTTAGTTGGAATAAAACTTCCCGGACTTGAATATAACAACCAGGTTGTTGAAGCTGCTTTTAGGAAAGAGTTAGTTTACGGCGAAGATGACAGAATAGAGTATGCTAAACCACCGACAATATTAGAGTTATTTGCTGGTATAAAGTTTAACTACCATCGTTTATTTCTCCATTATGGTTACTTTGATTTATGGTTAATTATGTATAACCAATCAATGGTAATTGTGCCTTATATCATAATGGGTCCTGGTTTATTTACAGGAGCTATGACTTTGGGAATACTGATACAAACCTCAAGCGCATTTAGGGAAGTGCAGGGTAGTTTCTCATTATTCATGCAAAATTGGACAAGAATTACTGAATTAAGATCAATATATAGAAGACTTACTGAATTTGAAAAAGCTATAGGTTACAAAAATCCTGATAGACTGAGTCCAGATATCGTAAGATCGTAAAATGGATCTTATAATTAAGTTGTTTGATGTTCTATTTCCTGTGTTTTTAATCATAGGAATAGGGTACTGGTATGGAAAAAAAGACCCTAAATTTGATACTAAATTCATCACTACTTTTGCCGGAAATATTGGTTTACCAGCTATTATTTTCTATTCATTTACAACAACAAACATAAGTATTGAGCTTTTTTTACGTTTTTCTTACTACATAACTCTCTATGTGCTTATTTTCTCTGTAATTGGAGTAATTATACTAAAAATATTAAATAAGGACATTTATAGATTACTACCTCCACTAATTTTACCAAATACAGGAAATATGGGTATGCCATTGTGCTTATTTGCCTATGGAAAAATTGGTTTAGCTATAGCTACTGCGATAACTGCAATGATATTAATTTTTCATTTCAGTGTTGGAATTTTATTAGCAAGTAAAAAATTTTCATTAAAACCTTTACTAAAATGCACGCCTGTTTATGCATTAATAATTTCTTTGATATTTGTTTATTATGAAATTCCTTCCCCAAAATTCCTAGAAAATGCAACTTTTTTAATCGGATATTCTGCAATTTTTTTAGTTTTAATGTCCTTAGGAATTGCACTTTCACAACTTAAGGTTTTTTCTTTTAGTGAAACACTAATATATTCGCTTACTAGAGTTTTGATTGGACCTATAGTTGGATTTGGTTTTGTTAAGTTTTTTGATCTTTCTGGGGTTGAGGCTGGAGTTATGTTTATTCTGGCATCTATGCCATCAGCAGTTTTAACTTTCTTAGTCGGAAAAATTTATTCTCCTAAAAAAATATCTGATAGCATAGCTAGTACTGTTGCTTTATCAACTTTTTTATCATTTTTCACTTTGGTCGTTGTAGTATTTATTTCCCTGAAATACTTTAGTTAACAGTGAAAGCAATTTTTTATAATCTATTGGCTTGGGCAATATTACCCTTTATGGATACTATTGCTAAATATTTGAGTTCTGAATTATCTTTTTTTCAAATTACATGGGCAAGATATTTTTTCACCGTTCTTTTTACCTTACCTTTTATGTTTTTCTTCTTTAAAAAAAATTTGACTTGGTCTACTCAACCAAAGTTACAAATTTTCAGAGGCTTAACTTTGCTCTTTGCAAACATATTATTTTTCTATTCTATTTCTATAATCTCAATGGCAAAGGCTTTGACTCTTGCATTTGTTGCTCCTTTAATTACGACGGCGTTATCGCCTATTTTTTTGGGTGAGAAGGTGGGCGTTAGAAGATGGTCAGCAGTAATAATTGGTTTTGTAGGAAGTTTAATTGTAATTCAACCTGGTTTTATAGAATTTAATTTAGCAAGTATTTCAGCATTAGGAACAGGTTTTTTCTATGGCATTTATCTTGTTATAACTCGTAAACTACACAGCTCAGATAGTCCTTTATTAACATTATTATTAACGGGCGTAGTAGGGGCTGTGCTTGCTTCTTTTTTTGTTCCTGTTGTTTGGATCAATCCAACTTTTAATCAATGGTCATTGTTGGCTTTAATGGGCATCTTTGCATGTCTTGGTCATTTATTTTTAATCCTCTCACTGAAATATGCTGACGCATCTAAATTGGCACCTTTTGGTTATTTTGAAATCGTTACTAATGTTATTTTAGGATATTATTTCTTTGGAGATTTTCCTCACTACTGGACGTGGGTTGGTTTGGCTATAATCGTTTGTTCAGGTATTTATATCTCTTTAAGAGAGAGGTCTGGTGTTCTAATTAAGTAGTTATATACTTAATGTATTACTTTAAGTATAATAAAATATATAACAAATACAATAACTTAAATGATTATTTTAATGTTAATTATAGATTAAACAGAGCAGTTAAAATTATGCTAAATAAGTCAATAAAATAGGCACTTATTTAGACTACGTCTGATATAGACATAACTTCGAATAATCAAGGTAAAATAAAGGTTTAAAATAGAGGTTAATTTAAGCAAAAAAGATTAAAAAAGCTGTTATAAAAAAGGTTGATTCATAAGGGTTGCAGTCCTGGAATATACTGATTAAAGGGCCATAGAGGGGGTATTTTTAAGAAATCCTTATAAAACGTTACAACTACTGAGCGAAATAAGAGGATTACGCAAATAGTGGTCAAAAGGGTGAATAAGTGGCTTAAATTAAAGATTCTTTGAGTATTTAGAGTGTAATTTTGCCTCTCTTTTAGGACCTACAAGCAATAAGGTCCAAGCACACTTGCCTTCGGGTATCTTAATGCTATGTCGATGGTTATGTCTTCTAAACCCTACATATCCGGGTTTTCTCCAAAAAGTGCCATTTTCTGCTGTTTCCCAATAACCTCCTTTGAGTATTACTGTGATGTATGTCCAATAATGGTCGTGTAAGTCCCCTAAATCGCTCTTTAGAAGCTTATGGACAAGAATATTGAAGGGAAACCAGGTAGGTCTGCGTCTGAAAAGAGGGTAATATCTAATAACAAATGGCTCTGCAGCCTTATAATCGGGCCAACTTGGACCTCTGTCTAATATTATTCGCTTCCTATTACTAAACATGCTTAGCATTACTATAATAGATTGCTTGACAT
>JYMV01031838.1_pt1 | contig 14157 bp, 14 predicted proteins | sample 338911 | NCBI WGS metagenome assembly JYMV01 (sample SAMN03354496, study PRJNA234377) | hydrothermal vent metagenome | biome: Deep sea; feature: Hydrothermal plumes at the Eastern Lau Spreading Center, Western Pacific Ocean; material: Seawater | place: Tonga | collected 2009 | depth 2000 m m
GCGCGACAAAACTTAGAAAGAAGAGTCCGATGAGAGCCATCTTGTTTTTTTTCAGACGGCGCATAGCATCCTGCCAGAGGGAGATGCCTTTTTCGAACTCGAGATCGTTTATCGCTACGTAGGCGGCATCAGGCATCGCGCAACCTCGGATCGAGCCATACGAGTATCAAGTCTGAGACGATATTGAGAATTAGAATCAGCGTTGCATAGAAAAGGACCGTGCCGAGAATCATGGTGTAATCCCGATTGAAAGCGGCCTCGACGAAAAATTTTCCTAAACCGGGTATCTGAAAGATTGTTTCGACGACGAATGAGCCGCTCATCAGTCCAGCGGTGGCGGGCCCTAGAAAGGTAACTACGGGTGTCAGACCGCCGGGCAGGGCATGTCTAAATACGACGCGTGTTTCGGAGAGTCCTTTTGCGCGGGCGGTACGGATGAAGTCGTTGGTCAGGATTTCGAGCATTCCGCCTCGGGTGAGGCGGGCTATGTAGGCGGCGTACATTGCGCCGAGGGTGAGGCTGGGCAGGACCTTGTCCATGGGCTCATCCCAGCCGGAGACTGGGAACCATCCGAGATTGAGTCCGAAGACAAGCAATAGAACGGGACCGAGTACGAAATTGGGGATGCAGATTCCGACCATTGATAGGGACATGGGAATGTAGTCTTGGATGGTGTTCGGTTTGAGCGAGGCGAGGGTACCAGCGGTCAGCCCTATGGTTAAGGCGACGCACAGGGCATAGAATCCGAGTTCCAGGGACACAGGGAAACTCAGGCCGATCAACTCGTTGACGGAGTAGGTGACGTTTTTGAATGAGGGCCCGAGATCGCCGCGTACGAGGTTCCCCATGTAGTCCAGGTACTGCTCGCCGACGGGCGCATCGAGATTGTAGTGGGCTTCGATGCGTTTTTTGATTTCGGGAGAGACTTCTTTATCGCGATCAAAAGGACTGCCGGGTGCGAAACGGATGAGGAAGAAGGTGATGGTAATGATGGCCCAAAGAACGGGTATCCCTTCCATCAACCGTCGGAATAAAAGTTTGGTCATTTAGTTGAATATCCGTACGTCGACTTCCAGCCGTGAGAGAACGATGCCCTGTGAGTGCTTATGGTAAACCTAGGGCGCTTCAAGATACAAGGTATGGTACGGAACATACCCTAACAGGTTGCCTTTGAAATTTTTGACTTCCGGCGCCATGAGGAACGGGCGCGTGTAATGGTATATGGGAATGATCGGGACTTCCTCGGCCAAAATTGCTTCTGCCTTTTGGAAGAGTGCGTATCGATCATCCTGGGTTGGAGCGGAAACTGATTCTTCGATATATTTATCGTATTCCAGATTCGACCATCCTGTCCGGTTATTTCCGTTTCCGGTTGTGAAGCATTCAAGAAAGTTTATGGGGTCAACGAAGTCGCCGATCCATCCTGCACGTGCGACGTCGTAATCCATGCTGGCGTTCGAAGTAGTTGTGAGATAGACCTTCCAATCCTGGTTTTCGAGCGTGACATTTATGCCCAGGTTTTCTCGCCACATCTGCTGAATCGTGACAGCGATGATCTTGTGTTTCTCGGCGGTGTTGTAGAGAATCGCGAACTTTGGAAAGTCTTTACCGTCTGGATATCCAGCTTCGGCGAGCAAAGCGCGTGCCCCTTCGGGATCGAAGGGGATGTTGGCTTCGGCCGTGTATCCGTTGACGTTTGGCGGAGTCAGGGTCCCTGCGGAAGTTTCTCCGCCTTTTATGATGTGCGTTGTCATGGAATCTCGATCAATGGCCATGGCCAATGCGCGCCGAACGCGCTTGTCGCCGAATGGTTTTCGTTTGGTGTTGACGCGATAGAAATAGCTTCCAATCCACGGGTCCAGGCGAATGAGGTGGGGATTTTCCTTCTTGTAGAACTCCACGCGCGACAAATGAACATTTTCGGTCATGTGAAGCTCTCCGGCCCGAAACATTCTCTCTTCCGTTTGCTCATTCGGCACGGGGTAGAAATTCACGCCGTTCAGTTTTACCGATTCCTTGTCCCAATAATAATCGTTTTTGCGCGTTTCGATTACGTTGTTTGGCTCCCAGCGCGTCAATACAAAGGGTCCATTCGAAACTATGTTCTCAGGACGCGTCCACGGTGTGATACGTTCGTCCATGGCTCCAAACTTTTCGATAGTGGCTTGGTGTAGGGGAAACCAACTGTAGTGGATGTGCAGCTGCAGGAAATAGGGAGTAGGGTGATTTAGGGTGACCTGAACGGTACGTTCGTTCAGGGCTTTGGCTCCGACCTCGCTGAAATCGGTAATTTCGCCTTCTGCAAACTCACGCGCATTCTTCATCGAATAGAGCATGTATCCATATTCGCTGGCGATGTTCGGCATGAGAATCCGCTTCCAGCCGTACAAGAAGTCTTTCGCGGTCAGGGAATTGCCATTTGACCATTTAGCGTCCTCCCGCAGGTAGAATGTGTAGACCAATAAGTCATCAGAAACTTCCCAGCGTTCGGCCATGCCGGGTATCGGACTTAGATCACCGGAGTCCATCCCTACCAATCCCTGAAAGAGGGCAGTCAATATATGATGTTCAGGTACACCTGTGATGATATGTGGATCGAGAGCTTCGGGCTCCGCTCCGTTTCCGACCAAGAGAATATTGTCTTCGTCCGATTTGGATCCGCTGCAGGCGACGAGGACAAGGGACAGAAGCGCAGTCGATACGATGGACAATAATTTATGTTTCACTGGATTTCCTTTCGATTTTTCCGGAATCGATTCTTCCTTCCCGGACTTGCTTTGTAGAACCGATTGCACGTCAGTCCTTCTGTCTTCGAATGAATTTTAATTTCGACCCATCGACCTTATAGAATGAGGATGGCAGTCTCGCATTAGAGCAGAAGCGTATATTAACTCATGAACAGATCCTCACACAAAACAATCTGGGTTGTCACCGGGGTATTCGTGTTGACGGCGTGTGTTGTGCTGTTGATACGCTCGCTGCCTCTGGGTGCCGGGGACAAACCGGGGACGCAAGATTTTGCGATACAGGAGCGTGACCGGCAAATCGCTGAAATGGAAGAACTACTCGAAACCGACTGGCGTATCCGGCGTACCCGTACGCGTGACGTCGTGGATTCGGTATCCCACTATGCCCAGCATCCTACACTCGGTTCTGCGGAGGCTTTTTTTGCGCTGGGTCTTGTTCGCATGTACAAGTTGTATGACCCGGAAGGAGCCGAGAAGGCACTGCGCAGTGCGATTGAGCGTGATCCTGAGTGGAGCTGGTCTCATGACCTTCTGGGGGTGGTGTTGTATTCCAATGGGGACCATGAGGGCGGCCTGGAGTTTTTGGAGCATGCGATGGCGCTGGATCCTGAGTGGAGTCGGCCACACAGCGATTTGGCGATATTGTTTCGTCTGGACGAAGAGTGGGATCTTGCTTTGGAACATGCTCACATTGCGATTGATATGGATCCGGATCATCCGATTCCTTATTACAACTACGGGGTCATCCTATACAAGATGGGTCGGCACTCCGAAGCACAGAAGCAGTTCGAGCATGTACTGGAGCTTAATTCTGACTTGCCTGCGCCTTACTATAATATTGCCTGCGGATTTGCTCGGAGCGGTCAGCTGGCGGAGGCATTGGAGTATCTTGCAATAGCGATCGAGCTGGATCCGGCATTTTACGAGGAGACCTTGAACGATCCTGATTTTGACACTGTCAGGAGTGATCCGCTGTTGGTGGAGTTTCTCGATAAGCATCATCCGTGATATAATGATTGTTTTGACGGAGAACGAGGTCTAGAGTGAAGTATTTTCGTTTAGTGACAGCTATTTTGGGTTTTGCCCTTTTAGCAGGATGTGCAGAAAAGTCGGAGGAGTCCGCTTCTGAGTACGCGGATCGGTTGCAGAATATGGCTGTTGCAATCGGCCAGAACGAACTTGCGCGGTTCAATGCGGCCGATATGTTGTACAAAAACATCCCCGAACTTCACAGTGTACAGATTCCCATTATGAACACTTATAATCACGCCTGGGCGAAAACGTATAGAAGGTATACCGATTTTAGTGTAGTTGATATTACCCGGTCAGCGTCTCTGGTGTCCCCCATTTCCTATTCTATTACGTTTCAATATGATCAATTCAGCACTCAGGACCGCAGTACGGAAACAGCGGGCGCAAAAGAGCTTGCTATAGAAGATACCCGCTTCAATCTGCGATTTTCGGACTCGTTTACGCGCTACTACTTTTGTAATGAGGACGGCCTTCTCGTTGATCCGACCCCTCCGCTTCCGGTTCGTCCTGACTTTTTCCAGAGAGCATACAATGACGAAGCGAAACTCGGATCGTTGCGCTAGCCTCCGTTATTGATACAGATTATCGATAGCAGAGGCTCCGGGTATCGGATTGCAACACTTTAACTATTTTGCGTTGGATATCCAATTCTGATTGTTCTTGACAGGTGTATACCCATATGCTACTCTTTAATTTGCGATAACTGGTTGAGTCATGTCTTGTTGACTTGACTTATACAGGATTGGGGAGGAGTGTATCGATGCGTGAGTCGCGAATTGTGGGCGGTAATATTCTTTAGGTATTCTATACTTTTAGGTGTTGTCGGGGCGTCCACGATGCTGTGCTCGTGTTGTCGTTTGCTTTTCATCAGTTTGGTAGGCAATCAGTCGCATACTTTAGTTTTGAAAAGGAGGTGAATTGGATGAAAAAAATTGTAGTATTAGCTTGTCTCATGACCGTTTCGGCTGGGATGGCTATTGCCCAACAGACGATAAGTATCCCGTTTTTCAGTGATAACTCGTCTATTGGCAGAGCTGGATTCGTTGGACTTCAGAATACGGGTACTACGACCGTGGCAGTAACGGCTACCTTTAAGGATAACACAGGTGGTGCACTGGCCGGGACAGGTGGTACGTTTAACCTTACAGCTGGACAGAGTATCTCTTTCCGCCCCAACACGAATATTGGAGGAGGTGAGGTACAGCCAAGCGGTCTTACGGACGCTGGAGTAAACAACGGTTCTTTGCAATTTAATTCGGATGGTGGTTCGCTTGCGGGTCGCTATGTTCAGATCGACAGTGGCGGATCTTTCGCACACAATCTCGAATCGTCGAACTAACCTGAGCTAGTGACTATCGCGAATTGCCAATTTTTTAGGAGCAGGAATGTCGAGAGACATCCCTGCTCCCTTTTTTTGCTTGCTTGTATTTGGGTAATCTCTCTGTTAGCATAATATTGTCCTGTAAATGCATGCATATATATCCACATATCTTCGTTGGAATGTTGATAAGTTTATTTGGAAAAGTTCGATCCCAGCGTTTTTTGTTAACATTACATACATGAAGATGTATATAATGCTTTGCATTTTGTAGAATCTGTGAATAATTGATCGCGGTCATAAACATCTTCCTATGGTCGTAACCCGTAGAGATGAAACGGACTACGTTAGATACTCACAAATTCACACGCACTACGACGACTACGTCTAATTTTATAACTATATAAGTACAGTTTTTACTTGTTATAACGTGGGGGAGCCACAATGAAAATAGTTATACCCAAGTCAGACCTTCTTGATGCCGTCAACAAGGTCAAGACTGTAGTATCGGCGAAGTCAGCACTTCCAATATTGTCTCATATTCTATTTGAAACAGGGGGCAGTTCGATACGGCTTTCTGCGACGGATCTGAAGGTAAGTATAGAGTGTACTGTTGACTGTGGAGTGGAGAAAGAAGGGTCACTCACTGTTTCGTCCCAACGGATATTCTCCATACTCTCTGAGCTTCCAGAATCCGATATAACGCTCGAACTTGAGGAAAGCAATGTCGTACGTCTTGAATGCGGAAAGATTCATACAAAGCTGTACAGTATGTCTCCTGAGGAGTTTCCTCCAGTACGGAATTTTGATGGTATTGAACCGTTGATACTACCTCAGAAGCTGCTCGCGAATATTTTCCAGCGTACCTCATTTGCCATTTGCACCGATCAAGCTCGATATAATCTTACGGGGTTACTAATTGAGATCAAGAATGGAACATTGACGGCGGTAGCAACGGATGGTCGCAGGATGAGTCTCGTGAAGCAGTCCGAGGGGATTGTTGATGGTATTGATATTAAGGTAATTATTCCAAACAAGATGATTCATGAACTGGAGCGGCTTCTTGATGATGAAGGGGATGTGGAAATACTCATTAGTGAGAATCAAGCGGGGTTTTCATTTGGATCGCTTCGATTGGTAACGGCGCTTATTGAAGGGACGTTTCCGAATTATGAAATGGTTGTTCCTAAGAGTCATGATAAGGAAGCGATCGTGTCTACCGCTGTATTCATTGAGGCTATTCGGCGTACCCGAACGATGACCAATGATAAATTTAACTCTGTCCGCTTCCAAATTAATGAGGGGACGATGAAGCTTCTGGTTTCGACACCAGAGGTTGGGGAGTATGAGGAAGATCTTCCGTTGGAATACTCAGGGGAGGAACTCGAGATCGCTTTCAATCCAGATTTTGTTTTGGATGTGTTGAAACGAATCGCCACGGAAAAATCGAAATTAGTTTTGAAGGATTCGATGAGTCCTGGTGTAATCCAGCCGACATCTTCCGAGTCTGATGGTGAAGGCTCAGAGTATGTGAACGTAGTGATGCCCATTCGTATATAGATGAATTATCACTAAGTACGATATGTGGAGATGCCTCAAAAAAACAGACTATGTGGATTTAGGCATAGTCGTTGGTTTTGTCGCGGTATTGTTTTATCAGCATATTTTTATTGGAAAGCATTTCGGAACACCCACGATACTGAACGATCTGTTTGTGTTGACTCAGCATACTCTGAGTTTTACGGGTGCCTCTCTTGTAAATGGCGATATCCCTTTGTGGAATCCTTATTGGTTCCGAGGGATGCCTCATTTGGCTGTATCGAGCAACGTCGTGTTATACCCTACGACCTGGCTGTTTGGGATTTTCGAATTTCACAATGTATACAAACCGATCGTTATTTTGCATGTATTTCTGGGTGGAGTAAGCGCGTATTTTCAGAGGTGTTTTACCCAGGATGGAGGTCGTCTGTAGATGGCGAGGCGACGAAGCCGGTTCTATGTATTGACACGGCACTTAGGGTTTTTTCGTGGAAGCGGGAAAACACACAGTCCGTATTTCGTATGAACCCCCGAAAGTTAAGCACGGTGCAATGATTTCGTTGGGCAGTCTGGCACTTTATATTGTCTGACTATGTTGTTCGTCAACCGAAACTGGTGTCGCAATGGATAGTGAACAGAGTGACGAATTCGGAAAATCGATTTTAAGTGAATTGGAGTCGGCGACGCGATTTTCAGAATGGATGTATGAGACAATAGAACCGTTTTTAGGCGACAGGATTATCGAAATAGGGTCCGGGATAGGCAATATATCGCGTCAAATGCCTGTGCGGGACAGGTTGACCCTGAGCGATTACAGCCTGTCTCATCGGGAGCGATTAAGAGAGTCATTTCGCGGTGTCGATAACGTTGATGTGGTCGAAATAGACCTTACGGTCGATGATTGTTTCCGGTCGCTTGAGGGTCAATATGATTCCGTGGTGTGTCTTAACGTACTTGAGCACATTGAGGATGATAGATCGGCGCTTCGGCGTATGGGAACGCTTTTGGGACCAGGGGGTCGTGTGATTGTACTTGTGCCGCAGTATGTATTTCTGATGAGCGAGATGGACAGGCTGCTGGGCCATTATCGGCGGTATAGTCATACGGAACTGAAATCGAAATTCGAAGAGGTCGATTTGCGTGTTGAGGGAGTGAAGAATTTCAACGCGCTTGGTATACCGGGCTGGTACGTGAACAACACTCTTTTGAAAGGTACTTCGCTTGGGGCGAATAAGGTAAGATTGTTCGATTCATGTGTGCCTTTTATGCGTGTGATGGAAAGGGTCGTACCGTTACCGGGATTGTCGGTGATCGGCGTAGGAGTAAAGGAATAATGGCCGTGTCAGTCTTTTTTCAGAGTTATCGGACACGCTCAAAGGGGTCAAGGAGTGAACACAACAGTGTCGAAAAAGTTATCGATTGTGATTCCGCTTTTCAATGAAGAGGCAACGCTTCGCATGATCGTTGAGGCAGTTCTAGCTTCGGATATTGGTGATATTGAGAAAGAGCTGGTCATCGTAAACGATTGTTCCACTGACGGCAGCGGGGAAATCCTTGATGGACTCGTTGATGAGCATTCGTGTGTGACTGCATATCATCATGAAAAGAACAGGGGCAAAGGGGCCGCACTGCGAACGGGATTCGAGCATTGTACGGGCGATTGGGTCATCATTCAGGATGCCGATCTTGAGTATGATCCCAATGAGTATCCGATTCTTCTGGCACCGATACTTGAGGGTAAAGCGGACGTGGTGTACGGTTCGCGGTTTCTTTCACACAATGCGCGCCGGGTCGTTTATTTCTGGCATGCAGTCGGGAATCACTTTTTGACCTTTCTTTCGAATGTGTTCAGTAATATCAACTTGAGCGATATGGAAACGTGTTACAAGATATTTTCACGCGAGATACTTTCGGGAATAACGATCGAAGAAGATCGATTCGGATTCGAGCCCGAGATAACTGCGAAAGTCGCGAAGACGAAGTGCCGCATCTATGAGGTCGGTATCTCTTATTATGGCCGTACTTACAAGGAAGGTAAGAAAATTGGCTGGAAAGACGGTGTGCACGCGTTCTGGTGCATTATCAAGTACAACGTGTTCCGATAGAGGTTGATTGGTATTGCGCTCCGTGGTCTTGTTTGTTCGGTCGAAACGGAGTAGGATCGATATGAGGCTTCTCGGTCGGCCTTATTTTGAGGAGTGCAAAGCGCTACCATGATGCTGAGTCGCCGTACATTTCTAAGGAACAGCGCGGGAGCGGCAGTTTTGGCAGCTTTGCCAGCAGTAGCGCTCGCTCAGGATCTTGAAGAAGGGCTTCGCGCGGAATGAATGCCCAAGGCCAAGGCAGATTCAATGATATTGATTTGGCTGGCCGGAGGGATTGCCCAGTCGGATACCTGGGATGCGAAACGATTCACGCCGTTCGAGAAGGGTATGGACCGGTGAACAGACCGAATTCGGAGGAGACCATCGACCGGATGCAGTCGACTTCGCGCTACACCTGGTCGATCCTACGCATCCGCTTTTTTCGCGAACGAAGGTGAATCGAATCTGGAACCGATATCTAGGGCGGGGAATCAGTGAGCCGCGAAACGATTTTCGGTTCGACATACTTCCTAACCATCTCGAGCTTTGGACGTGGCTTGCGAATGACTTTGCGCGCAATGAATATGATATCAAGTGGGTCGTTCGCCGGATTATCACGAGTGCTGCTTATCAGCGGGGATATTATGCGAAAATGGAGGACGCGTCGCTGCGAACGAACAATACAGACAGGCACTATCGGTCGCCTGCGCTTCGGCGAATGACGGCGGAGCAGTTCGTGGACAGTGCGCGCAAAGTACTGGGCATCCCATATGAAGCCGAGTACCGCTCTTATCGCGAGACGCTGATCTCCCCTCTCCAGCAGTCTCTGGGCCGCAAGGCGCGGAGTCAGGTAATTACTACCCGTTCGCATGATGCCGGCGTTGTGCAGGCACTTGAGATCATCAACGGCGAATCGCTCAACTCACTTATTTACGAAAGTGAATATGTTCAAAAGGAGTCGAAAAAGCTGTCCACGCCGGAAGGTGTTGAGGAGATAATCAGCGATCTTTATTGGGAAAGTCATAGCAGATCGGCGACCCGGAATGAAATTGTATCTGTGCAGGAATATGTATCGACTCTGCTGAGGGAGGGCGATGTGGGTTTGGACCGAATTCTCGGAGACCTCTACTGGGCACATCTGATGAGCCCCTATTTTCTATTTGTCCTGTAACGCGGTATACTTCTTTTGATGTCCGTTTTCTAACCTTCAGACAAGGGAGTCCATCGATGAGAAGAGTTTTCTTCGTTATATGCGCGCTCGTTGCAGCCTCGCTTTATCCGGGGTGCAGTCGAAATGTGACGCCGCCTCAGTCAGAGATTGATCGCGTGGTGGTCATACATCTGGATACTACGCGTGTGGATGATATCGGGAGCTATTCCGGGCTGGTTGATACGCCGAATATCGATGCGCTTGCGGCTGAAGGAATGCGGTATACGAATTCAATCACCGTTGTGCCGAAGACTTCTCCGAGTATCGCAAATTTTTTTACGGGGTCGTATGCGCGGAACAACGGCGTATATTTGATTGGGCACGCCTTGTCGCGGAAACGGTGGACGGTGGCAGAAGCGCTGCAGGACAGTGGATACAGGACCGTGGGTTATACTGCGAACATGACGGTCTCAGATCTTGGACAGGTGACGGCGAAATCCAATAATAAGAAGAAGCTGAAGAAGGTACGAAAGCTCCATTTCGGTCAAGGATTTGATGAGTTTCACTCTTTTCCTCCGCTGACGGACACACCTCGAGGGACGGTTGAACAGATCATCGCGGCTTCGATGGACTATGTGGACGACAACACGGATTCGAAGTTTTTTATGTGGATGCTTCTTGTTGAGCCGCACGGCCCGTATACACCTCTCCCACCCTATGACACGATGTACGCGGAAGGTCGAGAACTGATCGTTTCGTCGAAGGATGTCTACGTGAATGGGCCTGATGATCCGGTCGATCCGACGGACGGAGATGACGGCCACGAGAAATCAGTCACGGGAATTTCGTATGTTGACGGCGAGAACGATTCTGACTTTTATGTGTCGCGGCACATGGGCGAGGTTTCTTATGCGGATTTCTGGATCGGAAAGCTCATCGATCAGATTAAGGAGCTTCCGGGGAAAACACTGTTTATCGTTACGGCGGACCACGGCGAAAGTTTCGGAGACGTGGATTACTGGTTCGATCACGGCAGCAACGTCCGGTACCCTTGTGTGAATGTGCCGCTGATCATCAGTTGTGACGGGGTGATTCCGGCTGGTGTGAGTGACGCGCTTGTCGCGAATATTGATCTGGCACCGACCATTCTGGACTTGTTGAATGTGGAGGACGAGGACTTTTCGTCGGACGGGCAATCGCTAGTTCCTACGTTTACGGAGAAGGGTCCCTGGCCTGATCGGATGATACCTACGCTTTCGACTCGAAAATGGCGGGGAGTTCGGAGCCAACAATACAGTTTCCAGTGTGTGTATGATGAGGAAACGCAGGCGACACGGTCGCTGAGCTTATCTCTTTGGCTCGAATGTACCGGTGTTTCAAACCCATCTGGATTTCTTCGAACAATGGAACAATAATCCGGATATTCATCGTGTTGAGGAGATTGACTTTCGGGATGACGAAGAGATGCAGGAGAGGCTAAGGTCTTTGGGCTACGGTGGCAACTAGTGCTGTCCACGGTCAGAATGTAGTTTTGGCTCAATTATGACGATATACAGACGAGCAATCGTGTAGTGAGGCGGCAAAGCGATATCAGGAAGAGGTAGTATATGGCGATATTTTTGGTAACGGGAGGGGCCGGATTTATAGGGTCGAATGTCGCTCGTTCGCTTGTTGGCCTGGGTCATTCGGTACGTGTGCTCGACAATCTGTATACCGGTTTCGAGAAGAATCTTGAAGACGTACAGGCTGACGTAGATTTCGTGAATGGGAGTATTTTGAATTCGAACTTGCTGGCCAGCTCGATGGCAGGTGTTGATTATTGTCTTCATCTTGCCGCGATACCTTCAGTACCTCGATCCATCAACAATCCTATCGCGTCGAACGAGGCCAATGTAGAAGGCTCTGTGCGCGTGTATCTTGCGGCGCGCGACGCTGGCATCAAGCGAGTTGTCAGCTCGTCTTCGTCATCAGTATATGGAAACAATACTGTTTTTCCAGCCACGGAAGAGATACCGCTTTCCCCGATATCGCCTTACGCGGTATCGAAAATGGCGGCGGAACATTACGCGGAAGTATTCTCTAACTTGTACGATATCGATATTGTCCGTCTTCGCTACTTCAACGTGTTTGGGCCGTACCAGAATCCAAAGTCAGAGTATTCGGCGGTGATTCCGAAATTCATCCATCTGCTGCTTCAAGGGGAACGACCTGTCATACACGGGGACGGATCTCAGAGTCGTGATTTTACATTTATCGAGAACGTCGTGAAGGCGAATATAGGTGCCTGCGATCCTGAAGAGCCGATCGCCGGGGCGTACAACATCGCATATGGAGCGAGTACATCGGTTCTGGAGCTCGCTACTGAACTTTGTTCGCTGCTGGATGTTCCTCCCGAATTCGATTTCGAGCCGGGTCGTACGGGAGATGTCCCTCGTTCGCTGGCTTCGATTAAAAAGGCGAAAGAGACGTTTGGGTTCGATCCAGCTGTAGACCTTCAAGAGGGATTGAGAAGAACGGTGGAGTGGTATAGGGAAAATATATGATAAACTACAAGCAGATATTGTCAACAGAGCTATAGATATGCAGAAAATAAATGCGGACTTCGTAGTACCCTTTATAGATGCGACGCAAAGCACATTTGAAATGATGTTGAATCTGAAGCTCAAGCAGAAAGAAGCGTACGTCAAGAAGAACTATGTCATGTTTGGGGATATTTCGGGTTTCATAGGGGTATCGGGGAACGTATGCGGCTTCGTGTCTGTAAGCCTTCCTACGTCATTCGCGCTCGGATGTATTCGAAGCCTGATAGGGGAAGAGGAAGGCGCTTTTCTGAGCGATATGGTGGTTCATGAGGGTGTCGGCGAGCTGATCAATATGATTGCAGGTGGTGCAAAAACCACGCTTTCAGTTTCTCTCTGCCAACGATTATTTCAGGTAAGGGACACGAAATATATCGTAAAGAGGGTACCTGCAACACATCCATTCTCTTCGAGTCCGAGCCGGGAAAAGAGTTAGTCCTGGACGCATGCGTCCAGGTCGATTAGAGTAGTTCAGCAATTTGCACGGCGTTGTATGCGGCACCTTTGAGCAGGTTGTCGGAAACGATCCACATATTCAGCGCTGAGGGATGGGACAGGTCTTCGCGAATTCGCCCCACGAATGTGTCGCCCTTTCCGTGTGCGTCCAATGCCAAGGGGTATACTTGGTTCGCTGGATCGTCCTGCACGATTACACCATCGGCTGCGCCGAGTATTTCGCGGGCTTGATCGGCGCTCAGTTTCGTCTCAGTCTCTACGTTGACCGATTCGCTGTGTCCGGTATGGACAGGGACCCGGACAGTTGTAGCCGTAACGCGGATACTGTCGTCCCCCATGATCTTCATGGTCTCGTTGACCATCTTCATTTCTTCGGAGCTGTATCCGTTGTCTTCGAATGCATCGCTTCCGGGAATCTGCGGAATGCAGTTGAACGCGATGGGATGCGGGAAAATTTTGCACTCAGGGGTGCGATCTTCCAGAATGGCCCGGGTCTGATCTTCCATTTCTTTTAGCGCATTGACTCCGGCTCCGGATACTGCCTGATAGGTCGACACGACGACACGCTTGATTGTGGCTGCTTTGTGCAGGGGTTGCAGCACGACGACCATCTGGATGGTTGAACAGTTTGGATTCGCGATGATCCCTTCGTGCCACTTCACATCGTCCGGATTGACTTCGGGTACCACGAGAGGCACTTTCGGGTCCATGCGCCACGCGCTAGAGTTGTCGATGACTACACAGCCGTCTTTCGCTGCGAAGGGCGCATAGGTTTTGCTTGTTCCGCCGCCGGCACTGAACAGCGCAATGTCGACCCCTTTGAACGAATCTTCACCAAGCACTTCGACTTCGACTTCTTCGCCCTTGAACGTCAGCTTCTTGCCCTTTGATCGCGGTGACGCGAGCAGTTTGATGTCTTTCACCGGAAAATCGCGATCTTCCAGGGTACGCATGATCTGTCGGCCGACGAGGCCGGTCGCGCCTGCTACGGCGACTACTTTCTGAGACATAACGTCTGTTGACACCTTTGGGAATATACTTGTCGTTTACACAAAACAAGGGCCGACGTGAATTTGTCGGCCCTCGGCAGGTTGTATGCTTAAAACTAAATGAATCGTTTCAGTGAATCGAACCTACCGGAGTCAGGCTGTAGCGGATGTGATTGCGTCTGCCAGGTCGGCCTTGGGCGTAATCCCTACGAAGCGCTTGGCTTCTTCGCCGTCTTTCAGGAGGAGCAGGGTAGGGATACTGG
>JYMV01049462.1_pt1 | contig 14154 bp, 4 predicted proteins | sample 338911 | NCBI WGS metagenome assembly JYMV01 (sample SAMN03354496, study PRJNA234377) | hydrothermal vent metagenome | biome: Deep sea; feature: Hydrothermal plumes at the Eastern Lau Spreading Center, Western Pacific Ocean; material: Seawater | place: Tonga | collected 2009 | depth 2000 m m
TTATGGTATCCCAATGCGAGCTGTGCTACCTGTGTTCCAAATTCCGCCGTGCCAGCCTTATCCGAATAGAGCGCTATTCCCGCTCCCCAAAAATCTTTGCCCAATAATTCCTTTTTGAATTTTTTATCGAAGAATCCAGCATAGGTAACAAAGGGTTTTATAAAAGATGCCCACTGATTTCGATAGTGTAAACCAACTCTGTAATCTCCTTCATAATTGCCCGTATTGGCCGGATTCAAGAGATGTGGTGAGGCCTGAAATTGGGAAAAGTGAATATCCTGAGAATAACCCTGGTTAAGGGAAAAAGCAAGACCTAATATGAATACAATTGTCTTTTTCATGTATTTATCATTGATTTTTAGCGGTATCATGGTACACGCCAATAATCATTCTTCTGTGTGATAAACAATTAATAATGGCTCGTTTCATTGATTCTTTTTGGTCAACGCAATAACGCTATGTCACCACTGCCCTCCTTCAAAGTTCCCGCACGATCCATTGCCTTATAATAATACGCGTAATTGCCCATTTCCTGTGGTTGTCCATTGAACATTCCATCCCAGCCCTGAAGGATGTCCGAAGTTTCAAAAACAACCTGTCCCCACCTGTTAAATATCTTAAATTCCTGAACATCAATTATACCAACCGCAAGCAAATAAATTACGTCGTTCACGCCGTCGTCATTCGGTGAAAAAGCATTTGGCACTTCCACCTGGGCGTCAACCACATAGACACGTACGGTGTCACGATTATAACAAGAATTAAGTGAGGTCCCGGTTACAACGTAGTCCGTTGTTGCAAAGGGAGAGGCCATGGGATTGTAAACTGTTGTACTGCTCAATGCTGTGGGGGGGCTCCAATTATAAGTAGCGGCCCCAAACGCGCCGAGCTCTACATCATCACCCAAGGTAATATAAACGTCAGATCCTGCGTACACATCCGGAATAGGATAAAAGTTAACATTTAGATTTCCTGTATCCACACAATTGTTTGCTGTTGTGATAATTAGCGATGTAGCATATGTAATTGTATCCGCGTATATGTGGCTGGGGTTTTGGATATATGACGAGTCATCATCTCCATATATCCATGTCCAGCCGGTAATTGGGCCGGTGTAAGCATTGGTATCGGACTGATCCTGAAAAAATACTGTATTCCATGGGCACACCTTTGTCCAGGAAAAATCAGCTCTGAGCGGATTAGGTGGCGTAACATCAATTGAAAGGGTATCTGCACAGGTGTAATCCTGGTTTACAACTAACACTACAGGATAAGTGCCGGTATCGGGATAGGTGTATGTTGGGTCTTTAAATATGCTCGTATCAGAATCTATTGTATCAACGCCAAAATCCCAGAAGAATGACTCGACGGGCTTGCCAGTGTATGTAAAATTAATTTTCAGGTTATCACATGGGTCAGGTTCTGAAGTAAATCCTAAGAGCGGGTCCGACAAACAGGCTGCAATGTTAAATTGAAAGTCTCTTTTGTTGGTAGAGAGCTTTACACTATCCCTGTATTCCGTGGCACATACAGCAACCACATAATTTCCAGGCAGGGTGGGAGTACCCGTCATCCATCCGGTAACAGGATCTATTTTAAATGAATCAACCGGCGCCCATATGGGGTACAGCGAATCATAAACACCTAAATATGGCACGTCAAAATGTACAACCGGAGGGCCGGGTGGGTCAGGAATTATCCCCAAACTTCCGGTGCTATAATCATTTGGTGCACATAAATAGTAAACCAGTGAATCACCATCGGGGTCGGTAGCAGAATGATCATAGGTAAACGGCTCGTTGAGGCAAATAATAGTGGGCGGATAATTATTAAAATAAGGTGAGCTGTTACACAAAGCTTCTGTCGAGTCTGGAATTTTAATATCAAACCCAAAGCCAACCGAGCTTGGATTTACAATATTCTGAATAATAACATTCCTACAGCATCTTTGATAAGTCATGTAAAATTCACCCGGAGGGAGGAAAAAATCTTCCTGATAAACAGCCTCATGTACACAGATGTCAGGAAGCGCCATATTGAACTTAATGACCAGGTTGTCATTTTTGTCATAGACAGAAACAAATATCGGATCATCAAAAAACGGAACGCCGTTATAGCAATCTCTATATAATTTGACCGTGAATCGGTAAAATCCGGTAGCAGGATCGAGGCACTCATAATATACCTCACCACCAATTACGTGTGTTGCACTCGCCGGCTTCAACATCATAAATGAAATAATGATCACAAATGCGAACCGCAATATATTTGAGAAGTGTGTGGGTTTAATCAGCTTGTTCATGTAATTTCTTCTTAGACTCTCCTAAAAGTGAGGACATTCCATATCCTGAACGATAGCTTTTGAAGACTGCAAAACATATATCAGCGCAATCTCAAAGCTGCCTTGTCCGTTACTAGTTTCCTTTAGTGTAGAAACGTTAATATCATAGCTCATTCCCAGCGTAATGTCCATATACTCAAAGCCTGCCATAATAATAAAAGCATCTGAGTTTGCCCATTGCCGGTACCAGCCCCCTAACCGGATGGAAGCTTTCGATTTGGTATTGTATCTCGCCGCCAACCCTAAATTGGTTTCATTGGAGGCCTTTTGAATCATGTACAGGAAGCTGGGAAGCACATCCCATCTCTCCGTTACAAAAAATGATCCTCCTGCCTGTATCGCGGTTCTGTTGGATAATACATTAGACTCTGTAGTTGTCAGAAAATTTACCTTAGGCTGAGTTAGATGATAGGTAGATAATCCTACAAAAAATACCATCTTCTTCGAGTAGATATAATTCCAAAGCAATCCTGCATTTACATCAGCATATATGACACTGGTCCTGTCAAAAACTTCCTGGCCCGTTCCCGCTTCACTCTCACTGAGTATCTCATCTCCAAACCTGAGTTTTGATCTATCGAAACCCATTTGCACTACTCCCGCCTGAAGTCCCAAGGACACCAATTGCTTGCCATTACCAATCATATCTCTGTGATAAGCCAATGAACCAAATGCACCGGTAGTTTTTAAATCACCTTTACCAGCTTTATCGCTAAAGACACTGATTCCAAAACCCGCCATATCTGCAGCTTTCATAATCTTATCCAATATATGTACATCGTAGGTTCCGGTAAAAGTAACATAAGGATCTCCACCCGAAGCTCTTTTCCATTGACTTTTATAATTGGTAGCAAATCTATGCTTCCCGTTAAAGAAGCCGGTATGAGCTGGGTTCAGGGTTAACGGAGAAAAATAAAATTGAGAGAAGTGTATATCCTGTGCAACAGATTTGGTTCCCCAACTCAGCAGAATACAAGCGATAAATAGTACGAATAATGTTCTTTTCATTTTACTTTTATCTAAGCTCTTATTTTAACAGTGTAACGTTTCCACTAATCGGTCCAATTTTATCACCTTTCACCGAGGTCGCTTCCAACAACCACACATACACTCCGACTTCCATATTCTTGCCATTGTTCATATGTGTTCCATCCCATCCTCCTAATGGGTATATGATTTGATTTCTCTCTGTCGCTTCAAAAATCATTTCTCCCCATCTGTTAAATATTTTAAACGAAATTGATTCAATCGATTCTCCTTCCATGCCCTTCACGTCAAATACGTAAAGAATATTATTCGGAGTAGGCCCACTTCCATTCGGCGTGAAAGCGTCGGGAACCTCGGGTTCGAAGTCAGGAGATATTATTTCTACCGTTATCTCATTGGAGTCAACGCAACCGAATTTATCGATCATCACTACTTTGTAAGTGGTGGTTGAATCTGGAGTTGCGGTCGGATTTGCTAAACTTGGATCGTCCAAACCAGCCGCAGGGGTCCACACATAGGTCAAACCATCAGGTGCATTTGCGCTTAGCATTACAGCATCTCCAAGAAAGATGGTTGTGTCGCAGCATGGAGTAACAATTGGAATATTTACTGTAACCGTAGCGGTATCCGATTTATCCGGACATATGGAATCGTATCCAACAGTAACAATGTAATCTGTTGTTGTAAGCGGTTTAGCTATTGGGTTATAAATGACCGAGTCATCAAGTGTAGATGTAGGAACCCATGCATAGGACGTAGCCTCCGGCGCAAATGCATCCAGCTGCGCACTATCACCTACGCAAATCTCTGCATTGTAAGTTTCCAGATCAGGAACCTCAACCACATGAACGGTAATCGTATCAAAGTCCGGACAACCGAAAGTAGAGTTGCCCTTGTTGTCTACGAATATTACTACCGTAAAGTCGGAATCTGGTGTAGCGGTATAAGTATCTGTAGCGCCCGGGGCATAGGTTGCCGTTTGTACCGTATCACAATCTATGATCCACGCGAAGTCATTATAAGCCACCCATGTTGAATTCGTGGCGGACAATGTTATTGTTTCACCCTCACAAATAGTGGTGTCCGGGTCGGGCGTTGTCGTGAGAATTGAGTTGGGCTTAACAATAATCACCGTGGAGCTAGAACCACTTCCACATGCACTCAATGCACTGAGCTCTATCTGGGCCGATCCAAAATTATTGAAGACAATCGTCAGCTCATTATTGGCCTCCGTAAGAATTGTTCCAATATTAAAATTGTCGATAAAATTCCAGTCATAGTAGGTTGCAGGAATAAATGACGTATCTACAACAAGTGAGTTTCCTTCACAATGTTTCAGTGTATCTGTAAATTTTGCTCTAAAGGTCACCGTGTCTCCAAGGCACACTTCATCCGGGCCAATTACCTCCACAACCGGTCCTGCATCGAGATAGAAATAACGCGGTTTGCTGAAAGGCCCGACACAATAATCACCGAGCGGATCAAATGGAATAAAGCCCTTTTCCACTTCCTCTATAGTAACCTCATAAACTCCAGTTGCCCAGCCTGCCAGGTTAAAACAGCAAACACTAAAGCCATATAGATTGGGATCCCAGAGGAAAGTAGCAAACAGATTGCCCCCAGTTGAGAATTGCACGAAGTAATTGGAGCTCAACAGCTGAGGATTAAAAATATCTATGCCCAGGCCATCAGTATTTGCGCAGAGTGTATCATAATCTGCAATTGGTCCATTCTGATCTCTAAGCCCGTGATCCATCAAAATCCCCGAAATTCCTTTGACATTGAGACGTATTAAAGATCCCAGCAGGTTGTATGGTGTGGTAGAGCTATCCGCAATTATCCTCATATAATACATTCCCAGCTGATAGCCTAAAGCCTGATACAACGTGAATGGTGGAATGCATAATGTCAACGTGTCATTGGCGAAACCTATGGTGGCTCCCAACTCACCAACAGTACCAATTATAGTCATTGCGGGAGGATAGGCAGGAGGATCTCCAGGCGAGAGAATCTGCACCATAAAATTATTACAAGCACCATATACTGACAGGGAATCAAATGTATTTATTCGGAATGGTACTTTCACACAAACCTCACCTGAGTCAACTACCGTTAATGTAACATCATAGATACCACAGTTGTTATAGAAGTGGCTGATATCGCCGGTATCTCGAACCGGATATATGGTGTCAAATCCTCCAGCAGCACAAGGATCTGGAACAGGAATAGGAGAATTATAGTCATATGTACCAAGTACAGCCGTCTGTCCATCTCCAAAATCCCATAACCAGGATTTTCCATTGATGAGGCTATCGTTCATCCCTGTTGAAAAATCTTCGAAAGTTACCGTGGTTCCATTTGTAGTATAATTGAAATCACCCATCAATAAACCTACGTTCACTTCCTTAGTAATGGTGGAGGAGCAACAATTTTGCTTAGTCGCAGTCAGCGTAACCATATAACTTCCAAAACAATCATTGTACACATGGTTCATTTTCGATGAATCTTTTGAATCTTTAGATTTAAGATCCCAGCCATCACCAAACTGCCATGACCATGTTATTGAATCTGCAGGATCAAATACGGAGGTGTTGGTAAATACAACATTGGTATCCGTTACCTCAAAAATAAAATCTGGGCTCAGGTTGCCAACTCGTACGGTCTTTTCAACAGGCGTCTCACAAAAATCAAGTGAATCGAGCCTTATTGTATATGTACCTTCACAGGTATACATGAATGATGGGTTAAGAGAGTCAGCAGGAGTTTGCAACTCCCCGTTTACAAACCACTTCCAATCCGTACCCGTTATTCCCGAGCTGGTTACGTCAATCATATATTCATAATCATATATGCTATCATATACTGTTGTATTAACGTAAGAGCAGGTGATTGTATTCCAGATTGTCGTCTGAGTGATATTTACCGTATCCAGAACTGAGTCGGCGGTTAGAACATACGTAAAATCCACCCCATTCTGCATTCCGATTGGTACTTGCCTCGTAATACTTGCATTGCACCCATCGGTAATACAGAGACTTATATCCTTACCGTTGTTGGTTATGATATCACACTCCATGATGCAAAAAGGGCCCCAGGGTGCTCCATTGACCACAGGATCTGAGGATACCACTCTTATGTAATAATTGCAACCCGATATCTGCGGAGGTGTTATGGCGCCGCTGATAGATCCGGGAGCATTGGGATTAATGGCGGGATCCCAGGTTGTCGTACTCGCTTGAGGGCCACCTATTACCGTTGGATTTGCAAAGTTGCCCGACGAATCCGATAGCTCTAAGGTATATGAATTGCCCGGATTGTATGCCCCAAAGGAGAAAAACTTCACATCTATTACACTCGAATCGCAAATGGGTTGCTGATTTGGTGGAAGCCCTGGCGGATTACCCGGATAGGTGGGATTCCAGTAAGGGTTCTGCAAAACCGCAGGTGTGGCTGCAATATTGATGCTATCAATACAGTCGATGATCTGAAAGCATCCTAAGTTGGGTGTACCAATGATAGTCGGAGGTGAGATACGGTTTATTCTAAAGCAATAACATGATGCAATGGGCAATGAGGTAGGAATCTGTAGTGGTCCAGACACCTGGTACGTAATACCCGAATTCAACGCTCCTGCTCCAAATGTGGCAATAGTAAAAGAGTTGGTGAAATTACAGTTGGAATCTGAAATTTCAATCGAGTAACTCCCAGGACAAAGCGGGTCAGTTAGATTGAAGAGGAATGAAAGAGTGGTGTTAACCACATCGTGATGACAGATTGGAGAAGGAGAAATAGAAACTGCATTGATCCCTGCCCCGCTCAGATCAGCGGGATCATATTCTCCAACAATAATAATATCGTCGACAGCAAATGGCAGACTGTCGTTGCTATTCACCGCATCGTTGGTCCACTTCCAGGCAAAGCTCAGATTGTCCTGATTGATAAATTGTGGGCCTTCAATTTTGGCATACTTCCACCTGGTTGTATTACAATACTTAGTGGTACTTCCACAAGGCGCTGCGTCATTTTTATTCGTTAACACCCACGGTCCCCCGGTTCCATTTACACTGTAATACACCTCTCCGAAATCACCCGGGGCACCTTGTGCCAGCCACCAAAAGTTAAGGATGATGTTATCATATCCCTGTGTGCAAATACCGCTGCTCATAATCGCCCAGCGCTCACTGGCTACAATCGGATCATAGCAGTCATCATAAATCGTATCCAAAAAATCTCTGATGTGCAGGTAATTCTGATTGGGCGGACCAATCTGGCCAATATTTCCGTAGGTAGAGTCCTGAGACGGTGTATTTGGATATACACCTTGTCCGTTATAGTCTTTGTTAATCTCCCACTCGTTAAACCCATAGCTTGGCGGCACCCCGAAATTAGGTAAAATGGCAAAAGACAATGAGTTCGGCGCATCATCAAAATTTTGCCAGCCCAACAGCACCTGTTGAGTTTGAGAGTAAACCACGCTACTGGTTACCATGACAATCGACAACAGCGAAATTCGTATAAATAAGCGTATATTCAGTGTTCTAATTAGTCTCAACATCAGTTGTTTTTTACTCTAATATTATCTTTCTGAAAACCGTTTTATTCTCCTTCAAATTACTTTTAACGTCAAATTTAACAAAATACAAGCCTTTTTCATATGGGGATAGGTCAATAGAGTGCTGATAGTTACTGATTTCAGATACCTGATCTATCTCCAAAGCGGCTCCTATACTATTATACAAAGAGATAACCACATCTGAATTTACAGTAAAGTGGTATGAGACAGTTACCAGCCCCGTAGTTGGATTCGGAGTTAAGATAATGGTCTTTAACGCTTCAATGACCTGAATTGCAGTTGTGTCGACCGGGGGCAGTTCAATCACCTCAAGTTGATAGCTGATTGAATCCTGGCATCCAGTTACCGAATTTGTAGCTATTAAAACTATTGTATTGCTGCCCAGGGAATCATAAATGACAATTGGCTCCTTGACAGTTGAGGTACCCGGTTGGCCCAGTGACCAGGACCACGTATTTGCTCCATAGCTGGTATTGGTAAATTGAAAGGTAGTGCCCTGATAAATAGTGTCGTCGGGCATGAAAAAATCAGCAACTACTGAGTCTATTAGCACCGTCTGCATTGAGGTGTCGCTTCCAAATACATTACTTGCAATTAATGTAACCGTATAAGTACCCGGAGAAGCATAGGTATGTGTAATTGTATCTCCGACTCCGTTGTTGCCGTCACCAAAATTCCAGGACCAGCTTGTAGGGAAGAAGCCAGAGAAATCGGTGAATTCCACCACGCCATTACAATAATCCGTTATATTATAGTTATAATTCGCATCCGGCTTAATGTTCGCAGTAAGGATCATCACCCCATAGTCCTCACACTGGCCATACGTTAGCGTATCACATGATGTAGGCGTCGATCCTGTAAAATCAGATGACACTCTCATTCTGAGCATGGTATCTACTACCGCATTCCCCGATATAATCAACTGCGCGGTATGGGTGCCAAGCTTATTGTCTGATGAGAAAATCAGCTCAGTTACATCATCAAACACACTGTCGTTATTATAGTCGATCCAAGCTCTTACATTTTCACTCCATGTAGGACTCGTTTCAACAGTAATTGTTTGTATGGAGCCCATCTGCACTGTGGTGAACGCAAAGCAGCTGTAATCCCAATAGCTCTGCATTGTACTTCCGGAATTATTGTTGATGGTGTTAAATTCCACATTGTAAATACCAATGTCATTATTGATGTCCAGCACAACAGGTGTGCAATCCGGCAATTTAGGACCTTTTGCTATATTCATATAGGCCACTTTGGTGGTCATGTTTGTGTTACAAGGATTGGTAACAGTTAGCGTCACTGTATACACGCCAACGGCTGAGTAAATATGTGTTGGATTGGCCAAAATTGAAGTGTCTCCATCTCCGAAAGTCCAGTACCAATCAAAAGGTGAATTAGATGAGATATCACTGAATGTACACAGGCCGCCAACACAGTTCTGTATGTTGTCAACGGTGAAGTCTGCCACTGTCGATAAATTATTAACCGTATCCTGAAGCGTACTATCATTCGCCAATTTACTGTCTGAAGTCATTTCCGTCCAGGCGTCTGTCGTATGTATGCCAGGTGCCGAGAAATCACCGAGCGTAGTAAACGTATAGCTAAGCGTATCACCTGGATCGACGTTTGCATAAATTGTTTCCTGAACCGGTACGCCACCATTTACAGAATAGGCCACCTCAATCGTGTCCTGTGACACGGCACCAAAGTTTTTAATACTCACTGTAATTGAATCACCGGAGCTCAGGCAGCCGTCAACGGGTGCATCTATAGAAATCACTCCAACATCATTCGCTGGTTTATCGATAATTAGAATATCATCAACTGCCATATCGCTATTGGCATTGACTCCGCTCACACCCCTTATTCTCAGCTGAATTATTGAGCTTGAATAGGCTGACAAATCGATTGAACGCTGAATCCATGGATCTGTTTGAGCGGATTGTTGCTCACCGATAATCGCATCGATCTGTGTCCACATTCCTGCATCATAAACATCGACAAACATGCTACCCATATCTAATCCAAACATGTGATAATAGAACTCGAGATATGGATAAGCAAGAGCCGAAATGTCCAAACATGAGCTAACCAAATTCGCCGTCATGTTATTACAAAATGTAGCCTCAGTATAAATGTAATTCCCAATTCCAGTGCCCAAAGTGACATCTATCATAGGCCCCGTGCCAAAATTAGGTGTTCCGCCTTCGTCTGTTATCCAGTCCGCATCGTCATCGCCGCTGTTGTCATTATACCAGTCGCCACTGATTACACAGGTTACTCCACAGGGCACTGCATTGCAGAGGGAGTTTGACTCAAAATCGTGCATAGCTGGATAGCTTGTAACGGGAACTAAATTAGTTACCTGGTAATTAGTCATTGAATCGTTACAAGTGGTAGAGTCTCCGGCCATTGCTACCCAGGCATCTATTGAATAGGTGGCCTGTACCGATAAGTCTGCCGTTTGCGTAAAGGCATAGATAAAAGAGGTAGCGGGAGGCATGGTGTTGGAAAGCGTTTCCATTACCGGTGTACCACCATCGATACTGTAAAACGCATCCATTCCATACAAGGTATCAGAACCAAAATTTTGTACTTCAATGGTAACCACCTCAGTACTGCTCAATGCACATGAAGTTACGGGGGTTGCTATATCCATTATTCCAGCATCCAGCGCTGAGCCAGCTTTGATAAATATATTGTAGTCTTCCGTTTCGCCAAATGTCTGCGTATCACAGCTATTAGCTGAAGTAGGGGTTGCCCCGAAAATGCAACGAACTCTCATGATGGTATTGCCCGATAGCGGAACACGACAGGAAATTGTAATATTCCCCATTGCCGTAGCTATGGAGGCAGGAGACGAGAACACAAATTCATCCGTGTCTTCAAAATCTCCATCATGGTTAAAGTCTATCCATACGCCGAATCCCTGATCCCATATAGTTGACGGTGTCAGTGAGATAGCATAGGTATTATTCATGGCAACCTGCGCTGTGTCGTTCACATAATAAATGTAGTTATCGGCGTTTCCATTACAACCTGTCCCGATATTGCTGATTCCCGCAAACTTTATCCCATCGATGTAATCATCTGAGGTACAAAGCACTGTATAAACTGGAATGCAACAAATCTGTTGGTGATTAGAAATATAGCCAATTAGGCTGTCGTTATTTATATCTTCATCTGTGGCCATTGCAGTCCATGCATCAAAAATATAGGGCCCCACTGCAGATAAATCCTCCGTATTTGCAAACGTAAAAGATGCTACACTTCCGGCAGGCAGGTTTGTGAACATGGTATCCACATTTACAGGGCCTCCATTAACCCTATAAGCAACAGGAATAGTATCCTGGGCATTCAATCCAAAATTTTTAACTGTAATTGTAATAATCTCAGTTGCAGTAAGAATACCGCAGGAAATTGGTGCATCTATGGATAGCACCCCAACGTCATTCGGCGGTTTATCATAAACCCTGAGATCATCAATGCATATATCACTTGTAAAGCCAGGGCCTGTTATACCTCTTATTCGCAACCGAACAATGCCGGAGTACATGGATAAATCCAACTCCGTTTCAATCCAGGGGTCTGTTTGGACTAACTGTTGAGGGCCAATTGCTGTGAACACATTTGTCCATGTATTGGCTGTATCAATATCGACATAAAGCTCACCCATATTGGCTCCGAACATGTGGTAAGCAAAGGTCATTGTAGGCGTTGTAATGGAATCAAAATCCAGGCATGGGCTCATCAAAACAGCTTCAGTTTGGTTACATCCAGAAGCCTCTGTATAGAAATAATTACCAGTTGCCGTACCTGTAGTATTATCCACGGTCGGCCCGGTTCCACCTGAAGGAGTACCACCTTCATCTGTGGTCCAATCAATATCGTCGGTAACACTATTTGTCCATAGGCCTGTTAGCGGGCAGGCAACTCCGCAGATGGTACCACACACTGGCTCAGATTCTACATCTTCTATGAGTGGAAAGGCAGTTATAGACAAAAAATGTTCAACAGTATTTCCCATCAAGCTGTCGTTGAAGAAGATTACATCTCCTGGCAACTCTGTCCACACATCTACATTATACACAGCTGGCGTCGACATGTCCACCACCACGGCGAACGAGAATATGGCAGTATCTCCAGGTGCAATATTCTGATATATTGTATCTCTCACAGCCGGGCCTGCATCAATACTGTAGGCAACAGGTATTGTATCCTGACTGACAGTACCAAAATTTTCCACCAGGATTGTTATCCGTTCAGTGGCGGTAAGATTACATCCGGTTAGCGGATTATCCAGAATGATTACGCCAACATCATCGGGCTGAGGTTCCCAAATAAATACATCATCCACACCCAAACCTTCGTCAACTGTAAAGGCATTTGTACCCATCACAAATCTGAATCTCACACTAGACTGACCGGCCAGGCTGGTTAATTCATGGCGCGCAGTTCTCCAAACCCCAGCAAGTCCCGAATTGTCGGACCAATAATCACCTGCAGGCTGGTTGTACCAATTTAAACCGCCTGAAGAAGCTGTACCAATTTTCAACCAGCTACCACCTCCATTTGTACTGAATTCCACGTACCCGCTATCACCGAAGGCTGGCAGGCTAAATATATGTTCAAAGCTGAGTCTTGGATCGACGGACATTCCGGAAAAATCATAACATGGAGAAACTAAATATGACCTTTCATTAGAATTATAATTACCTGTTAGGCTGGTAACCCACGCATTCGTTCCGCTTGAAGCTCCACTTATGAATGTATTCGTTGGCGCACCCAGCTCCCATGTATCGTTTGTCCCTTTACTATCCCATCCTCCATCGCCTGATTCAAAGTTTTGAAAGTATGGATAGGTGGTGATAATAGGTATATGAACAATAACATTTGCAGCAGAGCTATCATTAGAAGAATCATCATCTGCAGTAACATTTGACCATACATCTACAATATAGGTAGCGGGTACCGAAAAATCGTAAGTTGCAGAAAAGGTAAAAGAAACTGTGTCACCTGCTGCCAGGGTAGGATAAAGTGTATCTAATATTGGAGTACCACCATCCACCCGATAGGCCAGGGGAATTGAATCCTGATCAATGGCGCCGAAATTATAAACTGTAACGACAATAGATTCCGTTCCGGTAAGTCCGCAAACAGTTACTGGCGAGTCAATTTGTAATATTCCGACATCCGTCAGCAATTTGATTTCCAAGGCATAATCTTCGGTTTCTCCATCCGTAGCATTGCTACAAGAGTCAGCTGCTGTGGGTGTAACTGAGGCAATTCCTCGAACCCTTATCCTGCTAGCGCCAATGGAAGCTGAAAGGGGAATGGTTATCGTATCGGTTACGGGTACAATTCCGGGAGCAATTGCCAAAACAAACTCACCGGCATCGCTGTAATCATTGTCTAAGTTGTAATCTATCCAAACACCAAAACCCATAGGGTTCGCTGTTGAGGGCGTTAGCGTAATAGGATATTCAACTCCTCTTCCAATGATAGCTGGCGGGTTGGCGTACAAAATAAAATTATCTGAATTTCCATTACATCCTGTAGAGGTATTAGAAATATTGGAAAACTGCACTCCGTCTATGTAATCACCTGATGAACATGCATTCGTATATGTAGGCGTGCAAAAGGAAATAAATTCAAAAGTTACGGTCATTACCTGTGTAACACCACCGCATGTGATTCCGGCAATCCCTCCCCAGTTTCCATTACCTATGGCGGGCCGCAATGTATATCCAGGATTATCACAACCGCACAGGGTTCCGTTTCCACTAAACTCAATATCCTCACCAACTACAGCGCAACCAGTTGAGCATCCCGTGCCTACCGCAAAAGTTTCTGCTCCGCAGGTCCATATGCCAGCAACACCATCTTTTAAGGACCCGGCCATTTGCTTAACCATTGTTAAATCGGTACAGGTTCGGCCAACAGGATCTTGATCACCAGAAATAGTTACACTAATAAACTCAACATTGATGGTGTCCAACTGTGCGCGAAACGAGATCCAATTGTCATATACCGGATTGCCAGGACAATAAGTTGCTCCGTTTGTATATGTCTCAGAATAGACTAGCAATTGCGAATGTGCAATGCTGCTAATCAGCAAATAAACAATAACTAAGGGTAGTATTTTTTTCATATCTATACTAGATAGACGAATGGGTTGACCATTGGTTGCTATGTCAAAAAGCGAACAAATATAGACTAATTCACCTCATTTCACAACAATCCTTGAGCCGTT
>JYMV01021679.1_pt1 | contig 14153 bp, 10 predicted proteins | sample 338911 | NCBI WGS metagenome assembly JYMV01 (sample SAMN03354496, study PRJNA234377) | hydrothermal vent metagenome | biome: Deep sea; feature: Hydrothermal plumes at the Eastern Lau Spreading Center, Western Pacific Ocean; material: Seawater | place: Tonga | collected 2009 | depth 2000 m m
CCTTCAGACTCTAATTTCCTAAGATTTGCAATTACATCTTTTTTTGTAATTTCTGCAATAGGCCTTTCTCCAAAATCTGGAAATACATAATATTCTAATGACCTGAGAACATCTTTAGTATGCTTCTCTGACCATTGAAGTGATATTCTTTTGTACCATTCTTGAGCTACTTTTCTGAAAGTAGTGCTTTCTTTTTGTGCTTCTAATTTATCTTTATGTACCCGATCCAGACGGTCCAGTTTTTCCTTTCGCTTTTCATCAACAGGATTTATTCCATCTTTTATTTTTTTCTTTGCTTCATATCTTATTTCTCTGGCATCTTTTAATGAAACATCAGGCCATACCCCAAATGATGCTAACTTGCTTTTGCTTTCAAAAGAAAATTTCATTCTCCAGTATTTTGAACCGTTTGGATGTACTAACAAAAACATGCCACCACCATCAAACAATTTATACTGTTTTATTCCTGGTTTGGCCTGTTTGATTGTAAGTTCAGTCAGATTATCCATAAAAACCAAATCTACATATTTTAGGAGTAGGGATTTGTTTGAATAAAGGAGTAAATTTAAATTTGTACCCCTTTTTTAAATAATGTACCCCCAATTATACCCCCAAAAAACATAGGAAGCAAGAGAATAGTTTGGAATTTATTGGAGTATAATAATGAGCCTATGCTAGCAATAGCAATAGATTTAGAGGATTATATGGGGCAGTATGGTATAGTTTGGAATAGAGGTGTGGTGGAGGTGGCGGGAATCGAACCCGCGTCTTACTAAGTTTCCATTTGGGCATCTACAAGTTTAGTTGGAATTTTTCTTTTTCTTCAGATGTGTCGGCAACCAACCTCCTCAATCTGAAACACCTCCTTAAATCTTACTGCTGCTACGGAGGAATGCAACAGCCAGCCTGACTTAGATAACATCTTTCGCTACGTTTCAGGCAAACTCAACGAAAGACGCCTGCTTCAATTACGCCGCAAGTGCGACGCGAGCAGGTGTATAGTCAGCGTTATTTGCAGCTAACATTTTGATGATCGTTTTTACGTGACCCCGATCATCACCCACGACTTGCTTCCCAATATTTCCACTTGTAATCGAATTCCATGACACCCCCATTGACAGTGTAAGAACTCACTGGAAAGATTAGACTGACCATTTTACTCTTTAAGGGAGCACTGTGCAACAGTTTTTCCTTTGCAGGACACTTGCTTGCAAGTTCCGGAAAGTGTCAGATCTAAAGCGTTTGTGTTTTGTTTCAGTAAAAAACATCACCCTGGTTAGCTGACTGCAGCAACTGCTTTTTTGGCGGCTTCGCGGATTCCATCAGCCATCTGCAGTCTTTCACCCAGTCCGGATTTGTTCACAAGAATGTGTGCTTCTTCCGAATTGGTTCCTTCGAGACGCACCACCACAGGAATTTGCAAATCAACACTTTTGAAAGCAGCAATTACACCTGCGGCAACCATGTCGCATCGAACAATTCCACCAAATATATTGATCAAAATACACTTTACATTTGGATCCATGGTAATAATTCTGAAAGCTTTTTCTACATTTTCCTGACTGGCAGCACCTCCAACATCAAGAAAATTTGCGGGATCTCCTCCATAGGCTTTGATGATGTCCATGGTTCCCATCGCCAGGCCAGCTCCATTTACCATACAGCCGATACTTCCATCCAGCTTGATGTAGTTCAGGTCGGCTTCACTTGCTTCAACTTCAAGCGGATCTTCCTCATCCTTGTCTCTGAAGGCCAGATTGTCCTTGTGACGGAACATGGCGTTATCATCAAAAGACAACTTTGCGTCAAGTGCGACTACCCGCCCGTCACCTGTAAGTACCAGAGGATTGATTTCGACCAGTGAGCAGTCTTCCTGCACAAATGCTTGATAAAGTGCCTTGAAAACAGCTGCTGCAGGGCGAATCAGTTTGGGGTTAATTTTGTCAATTTTTAAACCAAATGCTAATTCATTCGCCTGATATGAGCGCAGGCCGACTGCCGGATCAACGAAAACTTTGAGAATCTTCTCCGGAGTTTTTTCCGCAACTTCCTCAATGTCCATTCCGCCTTCGGTGGAAGCCAGCAAAACAATCCGTTGCTTTCCTCTATCTACCAGAACTGAACAATAAAGTTCTTTACGGATGTCCATGCCTTCTTCGACAAGCAACTGTTTTACCTTCTGACCCTGCGGGCCTGTCTGGTGTGTTACCAACTGCATACCGAGAATTGCCTCAGCATTTTCCCTGACGGCATCCATTCCCTTGGAAACTTTGACTCCTCCGCCTTTTCCACGACCACCTGCATGGATTTGAGCTTTTACCACACAAACGTCAGTTCCCAAATCCTCCGCAACTTTAGTTGCCTCATCTACAGAATAAGCCACACTTCCGCGAGGAACCGGAACGCCATATTTTGCCAGAATTTGTTTGGCCTGATATTCATGTATTTTCATTGCTTCCTTTATTTAGCTAAGCATTTCCTTAACTGCCTCACGCTCCATTTCCAGTTCATCACGTGTAGCCCGGATTTTTTCCTGAGAAAATTCATTCAATTCGATGCCCTGAACAATTTCATAGTCACCATCGCCTTTGCTTCTGAGTGGATAACTGAAAATTAACCCTTCCGGAATTCCATAGCTTCCATCGCTCGGAATCGCCGTGCTGAACCAATCACCTTCCGAGGTTGGTGTGCTGATTCGCAAGATTGTATCCAGTGCCGCATTTGCGGCAGATGCTGCCGAAGAAGCTCCGCGAGCGTTGATAATGGCGGCTCCGCGCTGTTGTACTGTTTTAATGAAATCTCCCTGCAGCCATTCTTCATCGTTAATCACAGCCGGAGCGTCTTTGCCCTGGATTTTAGCGTTGTAGAAATCGGGATATTGTGTGGCACTGTGATTGCCCCAGATAGTCATGTTGCTCACATCCCGCACCGCAGCTCCGGCCTTTTGCGCAAGCTGACTTTTCGCTCGATTTTCGTCCAAAGCGGTCATTGCAAACCAATTATTTCTGGAAATATTCGGTGCGTTATTCATGGCAATCAGGCAATTAGTATTGCATGGATTACCAACCACCAAAACACGGGCATTTTGGCCGGCGTTGTCATTGAGAGCTTTGCCCTGTCCAACAAAAATTCCTCCGTTAATCCGCAGTAAATCATTGCGTTCCATACCTGCTTTTCGAGGAACAGAACCAACCAGTAGTGCCCAGTCGATGTCTTTGAAAGCAACATTTGGATCGGAAGTCGTGACGATATTCGTCAGCAAGGGAAAAGCACAATCGTCGAGTTCCATTTTTACACCTTCCAGTGCAGGTAAAGCTTGTTCGAGTTCCAGCAACTGCAACTCGACTGCAGTGTCCCTGCCGAAAATTTCTCCGGAAGCCAACCGGAACAGCATAGCATATCCAATTTGTCCGGCTGCGCCGGTAACAGCAACTTTAACAGTTTTCATGGGGTCTCCTTTTTTTAGGTATTAAACAAATAATTCGTATTTTTACTTTTTCACTAAAATACCACACAATGACAGCGAGGCACTGAGGCATCAAGGTACTGAGACACTAAGGCACTGAGGCACTAAGCACTAGGGATTTTCGTAAGCACAGTAACTTTATGCTAAATTTGTTTTTTGCAAACAAACTGCGAAAATTATTAAATGTGGGTTTCATTATTTTAGATTAGGACGGAGCTTTCCCAGATCACTCCATCATTATTATTCAGCCACAGAATGCGGAAAACAACGCATTCAAAGTAGCGCTGGGTCTCATAGCTTCAGTGACTTTTTTCTCATCAGGGTCATAGTATCCTCCCAAATCGAGTTCCTTGCCTTGAGCGGAGTTCAGTTCTTCAATAATTATATTCTCCTTTTCCTCAAGCTCTTTTGCCAGTCCGGAAAAGCGGCTTTGAATTTCAGTGTCTTCCGTTTGGCCTGCCAGAGCTTGTGCCCAAAACATTGCAAGGTAGAAGTGGCTGCCTCGATTGTCCAATTCGTGGACTTTACGCGAGGGGGATTTGTTGTGTGTCAGAAAATGTTCATTGGCCTGATTTAGAGTTTTTGCCAAAACGGCGGCCTTGGTGTTGTCCGTAGTTCGTGCAAGGTGAATCAATGATTCTGCCATTGCCAGGAATTCTCCCAGAGAATCCCAACGTAAATGCGACTCCTTTACAAATTGCTGCACGTGTTTTGGTGCAGAACCGCCTGCTCCTGTTTCAAACAAGCCCCCGCCTTTCATCAAGGGTACGATTGAGAGCATCTTGGCGCTAGTGCCAAGTTCGAGTATAGGATAGAGATCAGTGTTGAAATCACGGAGAACGTTTCCTGTCACCGAAATAGTGTTTTTCCCTGCACGTGCACGTTCAATGGAATATTTTGCGGCATCATAGACCGACATTATCGGAAGCTCTAAATTCTGAGTGTCATGAATTTTGAGATAGGATTTGACTTTCTTTATCATCTCCCGTCCGTGAGCCCGCTTCTCGTCCAACCAGAAAACGGCAGGCCATCCCGTAATTTTTGCACGAGTGACAGCCAATTTGATCCAGTCCCTGATCGGAGCATCCTTGACAGTAGCCATGCGCCAAATATCCCCTTGTTCCACGTTATGTTCATGGATTGTCTCTCCCTCGGAGTCGACGATACGTATGACTCCATTTCCGGGCGCCTCAAAAGTGGTCGGGTGTGAACCATATTCTTCCGCCTTTTTGGCCATTAACCCAACATTCTGTACAGTACCCATTGTGGCCGGATCCAATGCACCGTTGGCGATACAATTTTCGAAGGTGGCTGCATAAAGCGGGGCGTAGCTGGAATCCGGAATAATGAATTTGGTATCGTGCAGTTCACCGTCAGGACCCCACATTTTACCGGAAGTCCGGATTGCGGCAGGAATTGAGGCATCGATAATAACATCACTGGGAACATTCAAATTCGTAATCCCGAGATCAGAATCAACCATCGCCAAATCGGGTCGATCCGCATAAAGAGCTTGAATGTCTGCTTTAATTTCAGCTTTTTTATCTGGAGACATTTTCTTATCTTCCTCCATTTTTGAATAAAGGTCGCCGATGCCGTTGTTGAAATTGACGCCTAAATCGGCAATGGTCTCTACGTGTTTTTCAAGTACTGTGGCATAAAAAACCTTAACGCAGTGTCCAAAAATAACCGGATCAGAGACTTTCATCATCGTCGCTTTCAGGTGCAGAGAAAAAAGAACTCCCTGCTTTTTGGCATCTTGGATTTGCTGATCGAGGAACGTATCCAGAGCTTTGTTGCTCATGAAAGTTGCATCCACGATTTCCGCGGCCTCCAGCGACAGGTTGTCTTTCAATACAGTACTTTTTCCGTCCGCTGCTACAAATTCGATTTTAGCCGAGGTTGATTCCTTGATGGTTGTGGATTTTTCATTCGCAAAAAAATCTCCACCATTCATTGTCGCTACATGAGACTTTGAATCCGCACTCCATGCACCCATTGAGTGGGGATGTCTCCTGGCATAATTTTTTACGGCAGTCGCAGCACGGCGATCAGAATTACCTTCACGAAGCACCGGATTGACTGCACTTCCCAAAACTTTAGCATAGCGATTTTTGATATTGGTTTCAGTCTCGTTTTGCGGGCTTTCCGGATAGTCTGGAATATTGAATCCGTGTGATTGGAGTTCTGCAATTGCTGCTTTTAACTGCGGAATCGAGGCACTGATATTTGGAAGTTTGATGATATTAGCTTCAGGGTCTTGAGTCAACTCGCCGAGTATCATGAGTTCGTCCGGAACTTTCTGGTTTTCAGTCAGCTTATCCGGAAAGGAGGAAAGAATGCGTCCTGAAAGTGAAATATCACGGCTTTCAATGGAAATTCCTGTGTCTTGAGTAAATGCCTGTACAATGGGAAGTAAAGAATAACTGGCGAGCATGGGAGCTTCGTCTGTTTTGGTCCAGATAATTTTTAAGGGTGAAGTTGTCATTTATTTTGAGACTGTCCTAAACATTGGATTACATTGTCCGAAATGAGAGGCAGAAAACCACCAATGTTCGGATTTTGGCTCCCCGATATAAGAGATTTCCAAATATGCGGAAATCAAAAACATCACAATCCAGTCTACCAGATTGGTCAATTATTTCAATTCTAAAAAGGTATTTTGGTGTTGCTGCAGCGAATTAGCTGACCAAATTACTTTCGGCCTCCAGGAGTTTTTCATCAACTCCAAATATTTCAACAATATCTCCGCTGTACAGAACAGTATCGCCTCGAGGGAGGATAATTTGACGGTTACGAATAATTTTTACTAACACACAATCTTCCGGTAGACTCAAATCTCGGATTCGTTTTCCGTCAATGGAGGATTCCGGAGGTATTTCTACTTCACGGTTACAGACGAGTGACTCTTCCGGGAGCTCTGAATCATCCAAAGTTCCATTAAGATAATTTTCCAGAAAGTCTGCTTTGGGCTTTTCGGAAAAGATAGTAACTTTATCATTGGCATGTAAAATAGTTTCACCCCGTACAATGCGCAACTTTCCTTTTCGGCGTACGGAAACCATCAGCGTGTCGTCTCCAAGACGTAATTCTTTTACCCGCTTTCCAACAATCGGCGATTTCGGGCCTAAAGTAACTTCAGTCAGTCCTGTCCGGTTTAGTTTTCGAATGTTCAGAATTTCATCGTGATGCTGATCCTGAGCCCTTTGAGATACTGCTTTGTTATATGCCCGAATGATGTCGATTCTCCTCAGTACCCCCAGTAATGTGTTTTCACTTGTTTCAGAAATGACAGGAACGCAGCCTTCGCCCTGGTCTTCCAGATGCCGTAAAGCCATCCAAACCGGCTGATGTGGAAGTATTGTTGCCGGTTTTTTGTTGGTCAAAATTTCAGCAATGGTTTTTGATTCAAGTAAACCTCCGGATCGAAGCTGATCCAGTTCTTTAATAGTAATCACTCCAATCAATTTGGTTTCATCTTTCACCACCGGCAGGGCGTGATAATGTGTGCTGGAAAAAGCATTCATTAACTCAACCAAAGGCATGTCAAAAGGTACAGCATTGGTTTCAGAGTTCATCGCAATTTGTGCTGTTACACCTTGCATCAGGTCAATTGCCTGAGTATCCTCCGACAGTTCTACACCGCGTCTCTTCAATTTTAGTGTATAAATTGAATCATGACTGAGATTCCTGGAAACAATTGTACTGATTACAGTAGCAAGCATCAGGGGCAGAATTATTTGGTAATCGCCAGTCATTTCATAAAGAATGAGAATCGCAGTTATCGGAGCATGCGCAGCGCCGCTAAAAAACGCTGCCATTCCAACCAATGCATAAGCACCGGACGGAGCCACAATTTCAGGAAATAATGTGTGAGCGATTTGACCAAAAGAAGCTCCAAGCATGGCACCCATAAACAATGAGGGCGCAAATATCCCGCCTGAACCTCCGGAACCGAGAGTCAGGGTTGTGGCAATAAGTTTCAAAATCAGCAGACCGAAAGTAACTTGGAGAGTCAGTTGACTGAATAGCGTGCTTTCAATAGTTTCATAGCCGACGCCAAAAACACGCGGGAAACCGTCGATTTGATAGGAGGCTATTCCCAGCAAGCCCAGCAGTACTCCTCCAAATATAGGTTTTGTTGGTTCCGGAATACGGATTAAGTTCCAGATATCTTCCGAAAAATAGAGCATTCGACTAAATCCAACTGAAGCCAGTGCTGCAATAAAACCCATCAAAGTGTAAAGCAACAGTTCCCAGGGACTGTTTAATGAATATTCCGGAGTTAAAAAAGTGCGCTGATCTCCCTCAAAGTAATGTGCAATTACATCTGCAGTAACCGCAGAAATAACGACGGCTCCAAAATAAACGCTTCCGAAACGACGCAAAAGAACTTCAAGCGCAAACACTGCTCCCGCAATCGGTGCATTAAAAGTTGCCGCAATTCCTCCGGCGGCACCGCAGGCAACAAGGGTGCGCACTCGATCTTCAGAAAGTTTTAAATACTGTCCAACGAATGAACCCAAAGCTGAACCGATTTGGGCGATTGGGCCTTCTCGTCCAACAGAGCCTCCGCTTGCTATACAAACTGAAGACGCCAGAGATTTAACAATCACTACACGAGGACGAATCTTGCCACCACGCAGTTCAAGAGCTTCCATTACTTCCGGGACGCCATGCCCCTTTGCCTCACGGGCAAAGTAATAGACCAGAGGCCCCACTATTGCTCCGCCCAGAGCTGGGATCAATATCAAATGCAGTGGATACCATTCTGTCAGTAATCCGGAAATATCTCTGTAGGCTAAACTCTGAAACCATCCAATAAGTCGACGGAAAAGAACTGCTCCCAATCCGGAACCGATTCCGACGATTAGAGATGTGACAAGCATGACTGATGAATCTGCATCAAGCATGCGCCATTCTGAGAGATTTGATTTAACAAATTCTTGACATTGGTTCAGTAATTTTTTTGAAAATTTCATTCTGTATTGTTCTAAATCTGAAAAAAATTTAGATTCTTAATTAAGTCCAAACCGAACTAGTTTTTTGGTGAATACTTTTCATAATATTACAGTCCAGACTTTTGATAGATCAAAAAAACAGCTTGTATGCGGTTATGACTTTTCAAAAGAAATTTGTTTTTTTACGTTGCCTGTTGAACATTCAGTTGCATCGTGGAGAATGCGCGCATCGTCATTATCAAAATGGAATTCTTCGTGTTTTGAATTGCTGCTAAGCGGTAATGGAGAGGGGATGCGGGCGGCGCCATGTTGTTTTACCGGAATTTCCTTTTTCATATTTGCTTGTTACAAAACAAAAATAATGAGAGTATTGTATTCAGATTCGGCTGCCCTGCAAAACTGATGTGTGTTTGGAAAAATATCACAAAGCGGCACATTTGCAAAGATAGAAAAGGAGAATCATGAGCAATGTATTGACTATGATACTGGCTGGAGGTGAAGGCGCCCGTCTGAAACCCTTGACAGCAGTGAGAACCAAGCCCGCAGTTCCTTTTGGCGGAAATTACAGAATTATCGATTTTGTGCTAAGTAATTTTGTAAACTCAGGTTTATTGAAAATATTTGTCCTCACCCAGTTTAAGTCACATTCGCTCATGCAGCATTTGCGTGAAGGCTGGCGTTTTTCATCTGGAATTGTAAAACAGTTCATCGATCCTGTTCCGGCACAAATGCGGACCGGGAAAAAATGGTATGAAGGAACTGCAGACGCTATTTTTCAAAACATGAACTTGATTGATGATGAAGATCCGGACCAGGTTTGCATTTTTGGAGGAGATCATATTTACCGTATGGATATCCGACAGATGTTAAAATTTCACAGCAAGCGTCAGGCGGTTCTTACGGTGGCGGCTATTCCCGTGCCTGTTAAAGATGCACATCATTTCGGTATTATTGAAGTGGATGAAGAATGGCGGATGGTTAGTTTTGAGGAAAAACCAAAAAGAAATCCAAAAACGATTCCGGGGAATTCTGATTATGTGCTGGCCTCAATGGGCAACTACATTTTTGAACGAACTCCTCTGGTCAAAGAACTGAAGAGGGATGCAGCTGATAAAAAATCAAGTCATGATTTTGGCGAAAAGTATTTGTTTACGACTTCAGTCAAAATCATATACCAGGAGCAGAGGAAGAGGAAAAAGGTTACTGGAAGGATGTCGGCACACTCGATACATTTTGGGAAGCCAATATGGATTTGGTAGGCTTACATCCTCATTTTAATCTCTACAATAAAAAATGGCCTGTGCTGACTTATATTCCACCTCTTCCTCCGGCAAAGTTTGTCCATTTCAATGACTCTCGTACAGGACATGCTATTAATTCGATGATTGGCTCAGGTACTATCATCAGCGGGGCTCTTGTAGAAAATTCGGTGGTAGGCTACAGTGTCCGAATTCACAGTTTTGCTCATGTTGAACACTCTGTTATCATGAACAATGTCGAAATTGGACGAGAGGCAAAAATAAGAAAGGCCATCATAGACAAACATGTACGCATAGCACCTGGTGCAAATGTCGGGTATGATCTTGATACAGACAGAAAAAAATTTCAGATAACCGAAAACGGAATTGTCGTTATTCCAAAAGGAGCCAAAGTTGCCTGAACGGCTCAGTATTATTTTTGCGGCATCTGAAGTTGAAGGTTTTTCCAAAAGCGGAGGACTTGCTGATGTAGCACGGGCGTTGCCTTTGCATTTAAAATCCATGGGACATGATGTCCGGATAGTTACGCCGCTTTACCGCTTAATCCCCGAAAATCATAAAACTGAAACGATCATTCCTGCGCTTGGTGTACCGCTGGGAAGCGAAGAAAGTTGGTGTGCAGTACGTCAACTTGAAATGGAAGGTGTTGTAGACGGTAAAATGATAAGTGTTCCAGTTTATTTTATTGAACACGATCACTACTTTTTCAGAAGTGGATATTACGATGACGGTCTGCACGAATATCCGGACAATGCTGCACGGTTTGGTTTTTTCTCAAAAGCAGTTTTGCAGCTTTGCAGAGCATTGGAATGGTTTCCGGAAATTTTTCATGCAAACGACTGGCACACTGCTCTTTTGCCGTTTTATCTAAGACAGTCTCAGCAGGAAACTGACGAATTCAAACAAAGTGGTTCTGTTCTGACCATCCACAATGCCGGATACCAGGGCAATGCTCCCGGAACTTTCAGGAACTCCCTTGAAATTCCCCTGGATTATTTTGTTGCGGAATTGTTTGAAGACCACAATCAATTGAATTTACTCAAAGGAGGTATTTATTTTGCCGATCAGGTAAACACGGTCAGTCCGGGATATGCGGAAGAATTGAGAACTCAACTTGGCAGTCACGGTCTGCACGAAATATACACTAGAAAAGGTGAAAACTTTTCCGGAATTCTGAACGGTTGTGATTATGATGAATGGAATCCGGAAACAGACCCTCATTTGCCTGCATGTTTTAGTGCAACTGATTTAAAGGGCAAAAAGCAGTGCAAAAAAAAACTGCAGGAGATTGTTAGTCTGCCTGAGTTGCCGGATGTTCCTGTAATCGGCATGGTCAGCCGCTTAACCTGGCAAAAAGGTTTTGAATATCTGCTTCCTGCTTTGCCGCAAATTTTAAGTTTGGAAGTGCAGGTGATAGTTCTGGGAAGTGGCGAGCCTTTGATTGCAAATGCTTTTGACAAGTTGCAGCAAAAGTTTCCGACAAAACTTGGCTGGTATAATGGTTACAATAATGAATTGGCACACTTGATTGAAGCAGGCAGTGATATGTTTCTGATGCCCTCGCTGTATGAACCATGTGGATTGAATCAAATGTACAGCTTGCGTTATGGTACTCTTCCGATTGTAAGAAGAGTCGGTGGTTTGAAAGACTCCGTTATTCAGTTTGACGAAAAACTGGAAACTGGTAACGGATTCATTTTTGATGATCCGGATTCAGACTCTTTAAGTGAAGAGGTTGAATTGGCTGTGAGTGTTTTCTACAATAATCCAAGGCGATTCAAAAAAATGATGGACAATGCCATGAAACAGCGATTTGCCTGGAAAACGGCTGCAGAAGAATATGTGGCTCTTTATCGAAAAGCATTAAATTAATGGAGGAATATGTCAAAAATTAAAGGCACTATTGCAATACTGACGGGCGGCGGAGATGTACCGGGACTAAATCCGGCTATTCGTGCGGCAACTATCCGTGCCAATCGAAATGGTTACAGAGTTGTTGGTCTCAGGAACGGCTGGGAAGGTATCATGAAAATTGACCGAACAAAGTCCCTGGAAAATCAGCAGTATTGCCAGATCCTGACAGAACAAAACGTACAAAAAATCGCACGAACCGGCGGAACTTTTCTGCACACATCCCGCACCAAACCCAGTAAAGTTGCCAAAGAAAAAGTGCCGGAGTCATTGCAGGATCAATATAATGCGGATGAAAATGATTTGACCGCTGAAATCATCAAAAATCTGGAATACCTGGGGATCGAATATCTGGTTCCGATTGGAGGTGATGATACCCTCAGTTACGGTCTGCGGCTGCATGAGGCTGGTGTCCGTTGTGTTGGAATACCGAAAACGATGGATAATGATGTTCCAGGTACAGATTATTGCATCGGTTTCAGCACCTGCGTAACCCGTACTATTGAATTCTCTCACCAGTTGCGTACCTGTGCCGGTTCACATGAAAGGCTGCTGGTGATTGAAGTGATGGGACGTTATGCGGGATATACGGCTTTGGTACCGGCAATGGCGGGAGCATCAGACCGTTGCGTGATTCCGGAATATGAATTTGATATAGAACGCCTGACAGAACTATTGGTTAAAGACCGCCGGGATAATGAAAGCAACTATTCCGTTGTATTGATTTCAGAAGGTGCCATGTTTAAAGGTGCGGAAATGATTTTTTCAAATCAGGAAACTGATGCCTATGGTCACAAAAAACTTGGTGGAATAGGTGATATGGTCAGTGCAGAACTGGTGGCACGCGCTCCAAAATACAACAAAGGAGAATCGATTCAAACGATAAATCAAAGAATGAGTTACATGACTCGCTCCGGACAGCCTGATGCAATTGACTCCATTGTACCGATGGTTTACGGTAACCTGGCGATGGATCTGATAATGGAAGGAAAAAGCGGTAGAATGGTTTGCTTAAAAAATGGCAGGTACGATCATGTACCATTTGAGGTGGTGACTGAACATGATAAAAAAATTGATGTGGATCGGTTTTATGACACAGAACGATACAGGCCACATTATCATAACTGTATGGGCATGCCTCAGTTTATTATGACTTCAGATTGAAAATTACTAATTGTAACTAAATGAATCCTCTGTTTCGCAGCGGTATGATTGTCCTGATTCTTTTGTTTACCTGGATATCCTCGGCTCATGCTTTAATTTTTGAGAGACGCAAAACTTATGATTCTGAGATTTCCTGGTTTGTTTATCCTGTAATAGGAAGTATCCCCGGAGTACAGGATTTTTATGGACTTGGTGGTACAGTTTCAGGAATTGGAGGAAGCGAGTCTGATATTACTGCAGTCAGTCTCAGAGGTAAAGCGAAATATTTTGATGATGATTTTCAGATAGATATTCTTTCAATTTTCGATATTCCACTTTTTACAGAACATCTTACCTTCACCTGGTTTTCAACAAAAATCCGTAACGTCGGCTGGCCGGAAGGTCAGCGTGGAATAGATTCTGACCCGGACAGTATGTATTATCTGCTGGCCACCAGTGTAGAAGCTTCCGGTGGAGAACTTTCTGTAAATATTTTAGATAATCAGTTGGAGGCATATTACGCTTACAGTGATGCTGCAGTCAAACCATACGGATTAGTCGACCCAAACGGCACATTTTACAATGCACAAAATGCAGGAATTATAGAAAGTCCAAGGGGCTACCGCTATGGACTGTATCTGGATGATACGGATAATAGACGTGATCCAAGAATCGGCTATCGATTTCAGTACGAAAAATGGGGGCAACCATCTTCCAGAGCAGGTAATTCAGAATATTATCAGGAGGATTATAATCTTACCGGTTATATTCCTGTTTTGGCTGAAGACAAAGGTGTTCTGGTTTTGAACCAGTTTTTTGGTTCTTCGACTGTGTTGAAAAAAGGCACGGTTGATCAAAGTCTATACATCTGTGATAACACAGCAAAACCCGGATGTCAAGCAATTCTCAATGAACTTTATGCCCGCCAGGTTGCCGAAGCTGAAAACGGCAAGGCAACGTCACTTGGCGGTACCAACCGCTTGCGGGGCTATCTTACAAACCGCTTTTATGACAGCTACACAAATTTTCGGGGTGTGGAATTTCGCTGGTATGTGCATGAAGCGCAGAATGCCTTCAACTATATTCTGGAAAAGGGGACATTTGCGGGACTTCAGCTGGCCTTCTTCTATGAAGAGGGAACAGTCTCTCCGGATAAGGGCAGCTTATGGAAAAATATGCGCTCTTCTTATGGCGCCGGCACAAGATTTCTTTTTAATACTATCATTGTCCGAATCGACCGTGGATTCGGCAAGGAGGGAGGACAAACTACATTTTTTGTCGGTTATCCTTTTTAGTTATGATCATAGTTCATTAATCAAAATACTTTGTATCATCTATTCGGAAATTTACATTAATCCAAAATGAGCTTGGAATTGTATCTGATTCATATCATTTAAATCTATCGAATGGAAT
>JYMV01038434.1_pt1 | contig 14147 bp, 12 predicted proteins | sample 338911 | NCBI WGS metagenome assembly JYMV01 (sample SAMN03354496, study PRJNA234377) | hydrothermal vent metagenome | biome: Deep sea; feature: Hydrothermal plumes at the Eastern Lau Spreading Center, Western Pacific Ocean; material: Seawater | place: Tonga | collected 2009 | depth 2000 m m
TAAAGTGTCTCTCCACAAAGTGTGCCCAAACCAAAAAACAACAGAAACAGTCGTCTGATGCTTATGCTCGCGCAGATAAGGGAGAGGATATCCATGAAGTTAACAGAAACTAAGTCGGTGTTCGCGGGAACATTGGCCGTCGCGTTTGGTGCAGCAATGTTTGCATCGGTTGCGACTGCCGGTAACATTACCCAAGAACGCCTAAACAACAGCGAAGCGGAGCCGGAAAACTGGCTCCATCACCATGGCAACTATGAGACCCATCGGTATTCTGGATTGAGTGAAATCAATGCGGGTAACGTGCATGAGCTCAAAGTCGCTTGGACCTATGCAATGGGTGACACCCATGGCGGCGGTGAGGATCCTGTCAAATTTAGGGTTTCGGGGCTGGAGGGAACTCCTCTTGCTGAAGACGGCTTCCTCTATATAACCACTGGCTGGGGACGTGTAAGTAAGCTCGATGCCCGCGGTGGCAGAGGTGAGTTAATCTGGGAATATGATCCGGAAGCTGATCCGGATTGGGCCCCGAGCGTAACCTGCTGCGGTATTAACAATCGCGGCGTGGCACTTCACGGCAACGTAGTGCTGTCACCCGTGCTTGACGGGCGTATCCTTGCTCTGAACAAGACCGACGGTTCCTTGATTTGGGAGGCGCAAGTTGCTGATCCCGGCATTGCCGAGGTTATCACTGGTGCTCCTTTGGTAATCAACGATCTGGTTCTTACCGGAATGGCCGGCGCTGAGTTCGGCGTACGCGGCTGGATTGCTGCGTTGAATGTGAACACTGGTGAAGAGGTGTGGCGCACGCACATGATTCCTGCTCCTGGCGAACCTGGCCACGAGACCTGGAAAGATGACAGTGACGCATGGGCAACCGGCGGTGGTTCTACCTGGGTAACCGGTGCTTATGATCCGGAACTGAACCTCGTCTATTGGGGAACAGCCAATCCGGGTCCTGACTGGGATAGTGCGTATCGTCCTGGTGACAACCTCTGGACCGACAGCACGGTCGCACTTGATGCGACCACGGGCGAGTTTGTCTGGGGCTTCCAGCATACGCCAAACGATCCATACGACTACGACTCCATTGCGGAGAAGACGTTGGTCGACACCCAGATTAATGGGAAGTTCCGTCGCGCTGTCATTCATGCTGACCGTAATGGTTATGTGTATGCAATGGACCGCACGGATGGTTCCTATATCTGGGGCACCCAGTTCGTGGATGAGCTGAACTGGACGGATGGTCTGGACGAAAACGGTCGTCCGAACGCGTATGACCCGAACGTTGACGTGCAGCTTTACAATCCTGGCACGGCAGCGAATCGCGGCACAGCGACCGAGGTTGGCGCCGAAGGCACAATTAAGGGCGCGCTCTGCCCGACACATGCTGGAGGCAAAAACTGGTCGCCAACCGCCTACAATCCGCAAACCAACCTGTACTACATTCCTGTGGTTGAAGGTTGTAACAGATCGTTGACGATCATTTCGGATCCGGATTGGGATCCGGCCGTTCGTCAGTGGTTCCTGGGTGGCTACCCGTTCCAGACATTTGCCGATCCGGATCCTGCAGTAGAGGGATTACCGTTTGGCCGTTGGAAGGGCAGCGTGACAGCGATTGATATTGCGACAGGCTCAATAGCGGCTAAGTACTATGCCGATTTCCCACTGGGCGGTGGTATGCTTACGACTGCCGGTGGCCTCGTCTTCACGGGCCTCCTTGAGGGACCTGTCGTTGCACTCGATGCCACGACATTACAGGAGCTGTGGCGGTTCGACGTTGGAGCCGGCATCAATGCCCCGCCGATAACTTTCGAAGCTGAAGGCAAGCAGTATGTTGCCATCGAAGTCGGCTATGGCGGTGCACATGAGCAGTGGTCGAACGACATCACTCCAGAGATGTGGTTCTCCAATACTCCGAACGTGCTGTACGTGTTCAGCCGTTAAAACGGAAAAGAGAGGTTGGGCCGGCGGTTTTTGCCGGCCCGCCTTTTTTTTACCCGATTTTAGAGATTTCCTTCGCAATTGAACTAGTGTGTCGTATCAGCGTGTTTGATTTACGCCACTGCCATAAAATCTAATGTAGTCACCATTAAATGTTTGAGGTTGGCCGGATGAAGATAGTAGGACTTACTAGAGTGCTGGGTTGTTTAGCACTGTGTTTTGCGTTCTTTAGCTCCTTGGGTGCTGTTCCGTTCAGTATTTCTGGCGCTGAGGCCGGAGCTGGGCCTGATGCAGTGAAAGCTGAGGCTGAGACTGGTCCTGAAGTCGTGAAAGAAGAGAGAAAAAAGATAAAGGGCCCTCCGCCCCTCGTTCATACAGAATTTTATGGGCTATGCGCGACGTGTCATAAGATTGATGGGCGGGGTGGTCGAAGCTATGGCGGCTATGCTGCAAACCTGCACAAGACAGAGCTGGAATTAGAAGGTTTGATTTATTTCATGAAATATGGGCGACCGGAAAAGGGTATGCCGGCATTTGACGGTATAATAGGCAAGCGCGTCATGAATGCAGTAGCCAACTATATTATCGACCACTTTAAGGGGAAGCCGCTGGCTGAGGGACTCGAAGCGCATTCGCGTGGCGCCATAGACGACTAAGAAGAACCAGTAGAAATCAACAGCGCCTCCTGCGTGTCTGGAGGAGGCTTAATCCAATATTTGTGAATTGGCTTCCTCTATCTGCTCGTTAGTCATGGTTGCCTCTAGACGATTCTTCCAAATGATGACGTAGTCTAGTCGTTTGTTTCCTTCATTTAGGGCTCGGGTAAGCCACCTGTGCGCCTCCACGGGATCATGGTGTAGGTTCGTATTAATATAGATCATTTTAAGGAGCTGACGTCCCCACCGATCGCCGAGTTCCTTAGAATCCCACGCCCACTTATACGCTTTGGAAAAATCACCAGTTTCGCGTCCTTCCAGGTATGCGGCCCGCCCCACCTTGAACATCGCGTGCGGGTCCCCATTTTCCGCCCTGCAGAGATGTCCCTCCGATCCTTTCGGACACTCCCCTGCAGACTCACCCGACGTCGCACCTGCTACAGACGGGTCAACAATGGAAGCCAGAATTACGCAAGACAGGACATACAATCGTTTCATAGAGTCCACCAAATCCTTTGAAAAAAGCTCGCACATGCGGAAGAAGTTCTGATCGAAATCGCCAGAGCCATTCTTCAAACTAACAAAGGTAGTAAAACAAAAATTCTTACTGTATGTCCACATGGAAAATACAGATGGTGATGATATCTCGACATGCGTCTTCAAAAAGACCAACCACCCTGAAGCGAACGTTCGTCGTATTAAGGACGGTGAAATCATCGAGGAAGTTCAACTGAAATCTACCGACCAACCTGAACCGGCGCGGAAGCACCTAAAACATATCCCGACATCCCCGTAGCTGCAACTGACGAAGTTGCTTCAAAAATGGAGGGAATAGGCCCCTCCGGATTTTCGGATGCAGACCTCGGGAAACAAGTTACCTTTGCATTGGAAGAGCTGGCTGATGATGACCCGATTAGTCATGCCGCGGATGTTATGGCAACTTCGGGGCTGATCTCCGCCGCCGTGCAAGGCCGGGCTGTCCTGTAAGGGAAGAAATCGATCGACGTCACTAGTGGGCAAGCACTGCAAAACATGGGGATTGCGGTGACTAGTTCATTCCTCGTGGATCTTATGTTTTCGTGACGCTCAATAGTCGCACCATTTGAGCAAAACCCAGCCCAAGCCCCAGTCTGAGCAACAGCCCCGTTGATTACAGCGGACTGACCAGTTGTTCCTACAATCTGGCTAATGAATTACGGACCCGGACCCCTGGGCCATGGGCCGTGGTGCGTGCGGGATCGTAAGCTCAAGTCCCCAACCTGTTAGCGTCTCTTCCAGAGATGGCAGCCTTTTTTAAAGGGACCTCACTGAAGCGTTTGTTCAAGCCTGATCGGGATTATGTCGAAAGGGACCCGAGCGGGTAGGGTACCGACAGAGAAATGTAGTATAGAATGCGGTATTAAACTTGGAAATTCTTAAACCAAAACGTAATAACAACCGGTTACGGATGTTTTAGGCGGACCCTCCCTCTGGTGCCTAGCAACCACACTACTTCGACAACGCATGGACTGCTTCCGGTGAACCAGGAGACACTAAGTTATTGTTTCCGCTTCTTTATGGGGGTGAATCCCGATCCATGAGGGGGTTAGGAACGACGGGGCAAAGCCCCTATCTAAGGATTGGATGCAATTTCCAGCACGCTCACGATGGAGCGAGGCTTTTTTATCGGCTTTATCGGCATTTCGTTCACTTTTTCTATGGACACCACACCAATTGGTCCGCAAGTTGTAGGCCAATTAAGGGTTACTCCCACTCGCTTCAGCGCTACAAAACGAGTGGAGCTACCTTCGGCAAATAAGAGATATCTTTCGAATGACCCCGACACAGTTGAGTTAAAATAGCCATAAACAAAAATAATGAGCTTATCCCGACTCTTCCCGCTTGCCACCGCAATGATTCTAGCCACGTCGGGACCCAGCTTCGCGGACATGAACGAACCTTTGCAAACTCGCCTCTCGGACAGCTTGGTCACCAGCTTTTTCCCGAACGCGGATGGTTTTGATGTGAGCAACGAGCTAACGCCATTCGCAAGCGTAACCGCAGACGGCTCAATTGCCGGCTACTTGTTTTCCACTCACGAAATGGCCAAACCCAGGGGCTTTAAGGGGGACTCTTTCGACATAGTCATTGGTCTTGATGCGGGTGGACGCCTGCTTGGCCACCAGGTACTCGAGCAACACGAACCGCTCGTGTCTCCAGACAAGGTTTCGGAAGTTGAACTTAGCCAGTATCTGAACCGGCTGAACGGTTATGACGTGCGCACGGGAAAGGGCGCAATGCCAGGCGGACTAGATGCCGTCTCAGGGGCCACCATAAGCGCAAAAGCAATGCACGATGCTATGTTGCTCGCAATCGATCGCGTTGGACTTCTGGCCGGACTCTCTGAGAACCGAGATGTGTTGCGGCTGGACATGCACACCTTCGCACCCGCCGATTGGACTCAACTTTTAGAAACCGGTTCTGTCGTCGAACTTAGATTGACCAATCAAGACGTTCGCCGCGCAATGTACGACCAGTTTGGAGAAAACACGCAACCCGTGCAGCCTTTGGGTGATGATGGTGCCTTGTTCACAGCGATTTACACTGCACTGCTAACGCCCCCCGCGATCGGGCAAAACCTTATGCCGATCCGACATTACAATATGCTTTTCAATAGCGGAATGCATTCGATCCTGCTGGCTGCCGAAGGTAAATTCACTTGGTGGAATGACCAAGGGGGGGGCCTCTTCGATCGCGTTATGCTCGTGCAAGATGGCCTTCAGATCCAATTGACCAGGGAAAATTTCAAGCGGTCTCGTTTAGAAAATCCGTCAGCGCCAAGTTTTGATGCGGTCGGGCGCATTAACCTCTCAATGCGCAACACATTTGATCCCTTGCAGCCCTGGAGCATCGAAATCCGAGTTCCGGTAATTGTTCCTGACCAAAAACCTGGAATTCTAGTGCTTCCACTAGTCTATCGCTTACCTGCACAACATGTGATTGGTGACGATGCTGCATTGGAAGAAGCAGGCTTAAAGGCACCTAATTATATTCTGTTTGGATTGGTGCGCGCCAGTTCCCTCAGCGATTGGCAACGAATTTGGTTCGATCGCTCTCAGGCAATCACTGGGCTTGCGGTGTTACTTCTAATTTTAACCGGGATCTTGTTTTTTCAGGGGACATTAACTACGCACCGACGCTTATATGCGGTCGTCCGCACGGGATTTCTTTTGACGGTTTTGGTTTGGTTAGGTTGGATTGCCGGCGCCCAGTTAACCATTCTTCATCTACTGACATACCTGAACGCCGCTCGGGGTATCGTTGATTGGCGAGCTCAGTTAGTCGACCCCTTAATTGTGATCTTGTCGGCCTACGTACTCATATCCTTAATCCTTTGGGGTCGAGGTGTGTTTTGCGGTTGGCTCTGTCCCTTCGGAGCCTTGCAGGAATTGACAAACAAGTTCGCTCGCCTTGTGCGGATACCACAGGTGACCGTCCCTCACACGTTGCAGGCACGATTCTGGTCGCTTAAATACGTGGTCGTACTCGTAATATTAGGACTGGCAGTATCCAGCAGTCACCTGGTCGCGAGTGCAGTCGAGATAGAACCTTTTAAAACGGCAATCTCCACGAGATTTGACCGCGCGTGGCCTTACGTATTATACGCCGCACTGCTTCTTGGCGCAGGTTTAGTGGTAGAGCGCTTTTATTGCCGCTATTTATGTCCCCTTGGTGCTGCCGTTGCATTTTTGGGAAGAATACACGTCCTTAGCTGGTTGCGCCGCAGACCTGAATGCGGCAATCCATGTCACATATGCGAAGCATCCTGCCCCGTTGGCGCTATCGAGCGAAGCGGAAAAATCAACATGGCCGAGTGCTTTCAGTGTCTTGATTGCCAAGTGGATTATTTTGACGACCACAAATGTCCGCCTTTGGTACAACGAAGAAAACGCGTCGAGTCCATCCAACTCGGATCACTGTCTGGCGCAACTACTGTTTGACACTTTTGGGTTAACAGGGCCAGTCTTCGCTGGGGCTACACAAATCAAATGCCCAGCACAAAATGATTCTATGTAAAAATCTCCACAGGGGATCATGACGGTGATTCAGTCAAGCCTTCTACGATAAGCAACTGCTTGGTTGTGGTGACTGATTCTCTTAGCTTTTTCCAAGGCTGATAATCTGGGTCTGCCTGGAATGCATCCAGTGCTTCTCGAGACGGCCATTTAAAAATTACGATCCGATTGGGCTGCCAATCACCGACAGGAACTTCAAAGTTACCGTCTCTCGCAATGTATTCTCCTCCGTGGCGCGCCACGTATTTGGGCACTGCTTTTTTGTATTCATCATATTTAGCGACATCATGGATTTCGTTTTCGAATATCACGTAAATGGGCATTTGGTTTCCTCTGATTTTTCCTAATGGTTCGATCAAAATGATCGACAGTAGCCGCACAGCGTAACACACTTAAAAAGTACGCTCCTGGATAAACCCTGTCCCCTAAGTGAACGAAAACATCTTCACTTCTCAAAGTAATGGACCCATCCAGATAAAAAGTAATCCAAGCAGATCAAAGGAATAGCAATGACAGAAATGGCAGGAAAAGTAGTAGTCATTACGGGCGGCGCAAGTGGAATTGGCGAAGCCAGCGCTCGACTATTTATCGAGGAAGGAGCAAGGGTCATCATCGCAGACATGCAAAAGGAACGAGGCAGAGCACTGGCGACAGAGCTTGGTGACGCTGCCATCTTTTCTCCCGTCGAAGTGCGACAGGAAGAACAGGTGAAGGCCGTCATCGATTTGGCAGTATCCAAATGGGGACGACTCGACTGCATGTTCAACAATGCCGGATTTGGTGGCGCACTTGGACCAATCGAGGATACCCCAGTCGAGGAATTCGACATGACCTTCGACGTGCTTGTGAGAGGCGTTTTTCTTGGCATGAAACACGCTATCCCCGTGATGAAGAAACAGGGCGCCGGCAGCATCATAAATACGGGCAGTATCTCGGCTATAACGGCTGGACGCGGCCCGTTAATATATTCGGCAGCAAAGGCTTCGGTCCTTCACCTATCCAAGGTCACAGCAATTTCCGTCGCGGACAGTTCTATACGGATAAACACAATCTGCCCCGGCTACATTGCAACACCACTTTCCACGAATACAGTCGGAAAACCTGACAAAGTAATCGAAGAACGACTGGACGGAGAACCTTTCCCACAACCAATCCCGCGCGTTGGCCGCCCTAGCGACATTGCGGAAATGGCACTCTTTCTTGCGAGCGATCGCTCAACCTTCATAACTGGTCAAGCAATCATCGTCGATGGGGGCGCTGCATCGGGCGTTTTCTGGGAAAATCAAAACACGCTCTACAAGAACTACCGCCCAATCCGGGTTTACAACCCAGATCAAGCATGAGTTCCATTTTTCGAAGACAAGCAGAAAGCGCGATACCCGCACCACATTTACCAGTGATCAGGAAACTATTCTTATCGAATACGGTTGGTTCGCGACTGGGCCTCGACCTGTTTTGCCTCCAAAATCACAAATTACCCGACCCTAATTGCTCCATCTGGGCGACGCAGGCGACCCTGAGTGTTAAGTCCCGCCAATACTTCGTCTGGCGACCAACCAATCTGTCCATGTCGGCCATTTCCATAGCGTATTAGTGCCTCATCAACAAATGGACGGACCTCGCCGGGCATGTCAAGCCATATGCGCATCAGAATCCGTTTCCGTTCCTCCTCATTGACAATGGCATGGGCAGCACGGCCATGCATCACCGTGTAATTATTACAAAACTGAATGTCGCCTTCGTTGAAGGGGAACTCAAGACGCGCCTGAAAAGCAATGTCGTCCACCAGATCTAGGATCGCATTTTCGTCCGTCGACAACGGTCTCTCGTTCCGCGCTGCCGCGTTTTCAATCCAGTTCCGATTGTACTGACAAGAGACAACGCCTCCCTTCTGACTAAAAACCGGTACCTTGTATCCTGACGTGGGTGTCTCACCGCTACCGTGCTCATCCATGCGATCCCACTCAAATCCTTCGTAAAGTCGTACCAAGACATCAGGCTTACGGTGCAGAAGCGCGTTGTAGACATTTATAGAGCTTGCCACCCAACTCGGCGGATTATCAGGGGCCTGGCGCACACATAACAGAGAGACCACATCCGTCAAGTCGATGTGAAGCTTTGCCTCCCTTGGGAAACCAACACCACGCCGTCCCTGACTCGGCTTACGCTTACCGTCAGTTACATAATGGATGAATGTCGCGTCCCCATTCTGGGTCAGCCCCAGACCGATATGGCTACAAAGGCCCCAGTACATGCGTTCTAGGTCTTCAAAGGAGTACTCGGTTACCGGAAAATCTCGGACCAATACGAAGCCACGACCTATCCGAAGGTCATCGCCTATTTTCGAAAGACGATTCCCAAGGTTTGGCAGCAAAAATTCCGTCTTTGAAATCTTCTCAAGACGAAGATTCTTTTCCCGCACACGAGCGAGCGCCAAACCAAGTTCCAAGCGATCCTGATTATCAAGAACATATTCCCAGGAGCGGTCGGTCTGGAGGCTGGCTCCGTTCCAGTCGGTCTCATCATCAATCGGGTCTAACCGAATATCGTACATTTGCCTGTCTTCACGCGAGCGCTGAATTTTATCGTTGGAACATATGCTAAGGGACGTTCGTTGCGTATTCTACCATTTCCGTTCAGCTTAGCGGCTCGGGGCCATGTCGCACGCATTTCAGATAATCACCGCGTGTTCCCACAAAAGAAGCATGCCGTTGGTCAAGTCGGCATAAGGTTAGTTGAGAAAAATAGCGGAAACCTATTGCAAACGAGCTCTCACGGCCGTAACTGGGTCATTCGACTAAATATTCTGCACTCCGATTGATGGAAAAATGGTGATCCTTCTAACTGACATTCGTTTGCCATTCGCAAAATAGTACCCACAGGTAGTTCCATAAGCGCAATTTTTAGAAACCCGCCTTCTAAGGGTTCTTGGGAAGACAAGGCGCACTAGACCAAATGTTAGGCACCAATCTCTGAAGGAGAATTTCATGGCCATACAACAATCAAAAGGAGTCCTGTTGGCCCTTGGTTTGATAGTGCTGACTGCAGGTCCAACATTACCCCAGGATATTACGGTCTCGGACCTGATGATTTATGATGTGCGCGCGCGCGCAACTCCCCCCAAAGCGCCCGTGGCCGGGGGTTATCTGACCATCATGAACACGGGGCCGGTAATGGACCGCCTGATTGGCGTCTCCGCGCCATTTGCAGGAAAAACAGAAATTCACGAAATAAAAATCAAAGACAATGTTATGCAAATGCGTAGGGTCGATGGGGGTGTCGAAATTCCCGCAAACGGTTCGGTTCAGCTAAAACCAGGTGGTCTTCACATCATGTTCATGCAACTTAAAGAACAATTAGTACACGGTGAACACAGGCCGATCACTTTGGTGTTTGAGCAACATGGAAACGTCGAGGTTGTAATCAGTGTCGAAGACATCGGAAAGCAACCCAAACACTCTAGCAATGAAGACACGCCAAAAAGCTAACGCCTAGCGCCAAAAAAGGACCATAACCCAACTCCAACGCATTGACACCTTTACGCGTAACAGTATGACCATCTAATCAGGTCCCAGATTTTACCAATCCATTATCTAAGATTTAATTGAACGGTGAACTTTGGGGGGAAGTGTTCTTGGATCTTCTATCAGACCGTTAATCCTCCCCAACCAATTTCTGATTTCGTGGGCCTGTACGAAAACCGAACAGTAACAACTATTAAATGTCGTAAAGCTTGACTAAGCTTGTACCCGTTGCTCGCGGACAATAATGGGGGCACAAGTGGGAAGCTCGACAAACGTGCTGTCTGACTCGGAATTAAATGCGTATCGGGATGAGGGTGTTTTGGTTCCGAGGTTTCGGCTTCCGCCAGACAAATTGGCATTGCTGCAAGGAGTAGCAAGCAACTTAATCGCCGGCAACCCACAAATGGGAGATGAACCGATGGCCTCCCCGCACGTTCCGGGTTCTGGCGTGCAGAGCCTGAAGAGCGATCCTCGGTGGCTAGAAATCCCAACCTTTCCGCCGGTACTTGACATGATGGAACAGTTGTTAGGACCCGACATCATACTTTGGGGAACAACTCTGTTCCATAAACCTGCAGGCGTACAGCGTGTAGTACCCTGGCATCGCGACAGTCGTTATTGGCCCATTAAGCCGCTCCGCACAACTTCCGTCTGGATCGCGGTCACGGATTGCACCGCTACGAACGGCTGTTTGCGCGTCATCCCAGGCTCGCATGCTGCACAGGATACCGGCAAACACTTCCGGGATCACAGCAACAACGTGACCATTCCTGAAACGTTACACGAGCAGGAGTATGACGAGGGCCAGGCCCGCGATATTCTTTTGGAAGCCGGACAGATGGTGATATTCGACGTCTATTCCGCACACGGCTCAAGCGCGAACAGTAGCGACGAGATCCGAACTGGCTACGCGCTACGCTTTATGCCAGCGACGTCCCATTACGACCATGAAGACATTCCGATCGCAGAGTCACGTGGCTCGGCACATCACACTCGACCCTTGATCCAGGTCCGCGGCATTGACCGAAACGGAAACAACAACTTCACCATTGGCCATCCACAAACGGCCTGATCCCCCTGATCTGGATGCAATAGGCAACCATCTAACCGCCGTGCACCCCCAAAACCGTAATTGGAGAAAGCTGTGCGGGAGCCTAAGCTTACACATAACTACGCAACCATCGGCGAGGTGTTGATGCACTATGTTACTGCTGGCACCGGAGAACCGTTGGTGCTGCTGCACGGATGGCCGGAGACATGGTATCAATGGCGGCGGGTTATAGGACCTTTATCCGAGCGGTTCCATGTGATCGCACCTGACCTTCGAGGCCTGGGCGATACTGAGCGACCCAAAGATGGCTACGACAAACGAACCGTATCAGAAGATGTATTCCGGCTAATAACTGATCACCTCGGGTTACAACGTATCTGCCTCGTTGGACACGATTGGGGAGGACCGGTTGCGTTTTCTTATGCCGCAGCTCACCGTAACGCGGTTCGACGCCTCGCTCTTCTGGATGTAACTGTTCCCGGGGACGGGACGGAGTCCCTGTCCCAGGGAGGTCGGCGCTGGCATCACGGCTTTCACCGGACTAGTGATCTGCCAGAAGCCCTAATCCAAGGGCGGGAGAGGATTTACCTCGGTTGGTTTTATCGGAATTTCGCCTACCGAACAGACGCAATTGATGAAGTGGCGGTGGCTGAGTATTTACGTACATATACCCAGCCAGGCGCACTGCGCGCCGGCTTCTCTTATTACCGCGCCATCCCACAGGACATTGCTGACAACCGCACCATGCTGGAACGAGACGGAAAACTTACCATTCCAGTGCTCGGACTCGGAGGCGATAGCGCCTGGGGACGCAAGATGGAGGTGGTCGAATCGTTGAACAGAGTGGCCACCGAGGTGCATGGTGGTCAAATCTCAGAATGCGGACACTTTGTTCCCGAAGAGTGCCCTGAAGCAACTACCGATGCGTTACTAACGTTTTTCGCCGATGCAGCCGGTTGATATTCATTTCATTTTTTAAAAATCCCCTACCGCAAGAACCTATTGATACTTGCGTAATGACTGGTGCGTAAAAACCAAAAGCAGCTTTGCAGACGGGTTCAGAGTAAAGGGAGGAACTAAATCAGTTATCCTCGATGCGCGAGTAACTTATCAGTCGCGGTATGGGTGGTTGCGGAAAAGCTCTGGTCGGAAATCCATTCCATGACCCGGACGATCGCCGGGAGCTATCATACCGTTTTCCGGCAGGATTGGCTCTACCCAGAGATGATCGTACCAACCCATGTATTCCAACCAAGATGGATTCGGAATAGACGCAATCAACTGCGTGCTCAACTCCGGGAACAAATGCGGCGCAATTTTTAGACCAGAGCGGTGCGCATAATCAGCGATAACTCTTAGTTCAGTATATCCACCGCGCATCAAGTCCGGCTGCAGTATAGGGATCTTGCCGCTAGCAAAAAATGGCTCCAAATCATAATGAGTGAAATGATTCTCGCCACCCACAACGGGCGTACGGATCGCATCAGCGATCTTGTGATAACCCTCGAAATCGTTCGCGAGAACCGGTTCTTCCAACCACGTAACGCCGTATTCATCAAGCTGTCGTCCGACTGTGATCGCCTCTTCGACACTCCAACCTTGGTTCACGTCGACCATGATCTCGATCCCGTCGCCTAGTGTCGTGCGCATATCGCGGACGTTGGCGACATCCTCGTCATGGGTAAAAAGGTGGGCCACCTGCATCTTAATCGCCTTGAAGCCCTGACCCACAAATCGCTCTGCCTTTTCAATCATGCCGTCATGGCCGAGCCCTCGAAAACATCCTGAACCATAGATCGGAAGCGCGTCGGGCTGCCCGCCCCAAAGTTGCCAGAGCGGTTTGTTCTCGGACCGACCTACTGCGTCCCACAACGCAACGTCGAGCGCAGACATCGCCATGACAGTGATCCCCATCCGCCCCTGGATGAAGGTCGACTCCCACATCCGCTGCCACAGAGCCTCAACCTCACGCGTGTCCTGGCCTATCAGTAACGGTTTCAGCATCTCCTGGACACACATTTCCAGTGTTCGCATGCCACCAGCTAGTGGATGAAGGTGGCCAGTCCCAACGACACCGGAATCGGTTTCCACCTCTACCACCAACAAATCAATATTCTCAAGCCGTAGAAATCCAGTTTGTGGAGGATCGACATACGGCACAGACAAAAGATGTGTGCGAATATCGGAAATGATCATGTCGGTTCTCCCGAGGCGTTTCTTAGCTATTTAGTATATCGTGAAAATTGTGGTTGCACGGTTCCGGCCCTCTCCTGAATGCTAGCATCAATCCATCAAGAAGAAATTGCCATGAGTACCGTTGCCTTCAGCATTCCGGAAGATGTCCGCGCAATGCGTGAAGGTTTGCATGCCTTCGTGAAAGCGGAAGTATTGACCTGCCACGAAAAAACAAAGGGATGTTCGAGGATCAACCGCAACTTTATCGGGAGGATGGGCGTTTCTCCGAAAAACTTTTGCTGTTGATCGGCGAAGTACGACGAACAGCTTCCGAGGCAGGAAATGTTTGGTGAAACCATTTCAAATTATCGGGGGGTTACATTCCCTACTCGCGGAAAGCACCACAGAAGTGCACGCTGCGCACCTGCTGATCCTAAACGCATGTACCCTGTTTGACCAAGGAAAAACCGCCATCAAGGAATCGTCCATGGCAAAAACATACGCAGGCCAGGTTGACTATCGGGCAGTTGACCAAGCGATTTAAACACATGGTGCGATGGGCGTTACCAAAAAGCTTGGGCTTTACCACATTTGGCAAGCGCTCCGGATTGTGAATGTTGCCAACGGCACTAACGAAATTCTCAACCAAACCATTGCATAACGCTTGTTGAAGGGCGACCGGGACCTATAAGACAGTTTAAAATAGTATCCGAGAAAGGTGTCTTATTGGTATATAATCGAGGGT
>JYMV01026595.1_pt1 | contig 14145 bp, 11 predicted proteins | sample 338911 | NCBI WGS metagenome assembly JYMV01 (sample SAMN03354496, study PRJNA234377) | hydrothermal vent metagenome | biome: Deep sea; feature: Hydrothermal plumes at the Eastern Lau Spreading Center, Western Pacific Ocean; material: Seawater | place: Tonga | collected 2009 | depth 2000 m m
CTTGCGCCTCTTTTTACCATCCACTCGCTCGGATGGTTCTGATTCGGTTATTGCTGGCTCGATTGGCGCTAGTCGCTTGAATACTTGACGCCTCACCTTCGCTTCCTCAAACTCGGGCAGGGGCAGGGCTTCCGGGTCTATTTCTGCGAGTTTCTCCTCTACTGAACGCAATTTGTCGACCAATGCGATGAGATTTTTTGAATCGGCACCTTCAATCTGTAATGCGATAGCCTGTAACTCACCCTCGATATCGGCGAGGTTCTCGCGCTGGTTGTCGAGCTCATCCTCCAAGCGCTGGAAAGCCGCATCGGTATTGATTGCCAGTGGTACGAGGTCATCAGCAATCTTGACCCGCTCTTCAAATGGCAGTTGTGGTGGGCTGGCTACGAGGTGGGTATCTCTCTCTGATAGCGTTAAGGCGCTGGCGACATATTCCTTTTTCCGATCCATCAGTTCGCCGACATGACGCTCGACCACAGATTCTACCGCCGCGAGCGAAGATTTCGGCATCAGGTCGGGAGGGGTGTAATCGTCATCGCCGATTTCCGGCAATACGGTGTGAATATCGACCGCAGGATTGAGAGGGTCGGCGAAGACGGTATCGAGAACTTCGCGGGCCAATTCCTCGCCGAGTTCCTCGAGGTCCTCAGGCTGCGGCGCAGATATTTCCTCCCGAGTTGGTGAGCGACCAGTCAATATTCTGATGACGTCGTCAGAATCGACTAGATTTTCTCCCGATTCCACCGCAATAGCCAATTCCTCAAGACCGGCTTTGGCCGCACCCCAGCCCCGTCCGCAGCGGTCGACTATGGTAATCAGCATCTCATCATCGAGCAGTAGGTCTCGCCCGCCGGAACGGGTGCGTAACATCATTATCAGACTGTCTCGACTCGGCTGTTCAAGTTTGACCCTGACCGCCTGACGGAGAACTTGTGAGAGGCGATTTTTTGGCCCGCCATTTCGACCATCTGATTCGCTGGTCAATACAACTTGAAGGCCGAGATTCAGCGCCCAGTCGACGACCTTACCAACCGCATGCATGGTTTCCGGTCGGTCGTACAATAGGTGAATATCATCGATTAGAAGTACGCTGGTACCGACGAACCTCTCACTCCATTTACCGGGTAGGGTGAAGTCATCATCAAGGGTTGCGCAAGAGAGAATTCTCGCGACTTTCTCAGGTTCTTGGCGGGCAAAGGCCCAACCTGTTGCCCACAGCAGATGGGTCTTGCCACTGCCGCTTTCACCATTCAATACCAAAGGGTTTAGTTGCCCTGCCGGTTGTTCAAGGATTTCATTCACCGCATGAGCAGCACGTTCGTTCTGTCGACAGACATGAAAATTCCTGAAGGTGAAAGCCTCGTTGCGTGGCAGTACCGGTGGCCAATCCCCAGGGGAGATGAGCACTTGCTCTAGAGGAGGTAATTGTGGTGCCGCAATAGTCGGAGATTCCTCTTCGCGCAGTAACCACCCCAGACGCTTGCGTTGATGTTCCAACACATCTTCCCAAACCGGACGGCCATGATCGTCATAGCCTAGCCACTGTTCATCCTCATCACTCTCAACATCAGCCACTCCACCTCTGAGTATACTGAATCTCTGGCTCATCCACGGGCCTATTCCGGCGCCCTCGGCTTCCACCTCGGCATCGACTTCTATCAGTCTCTCCAATTGCACCCTGTCAGAGCCGAGCACCCGGTCGGCAATGCGCGTATAGGGGGTGCGTTTGTCGCTGGAACTACGTTGCAATAATGAGATTCGTTTACGTTCGCTACGGTTGACTCCCAGTTTCCTCGCCAAGCGCGAGGGGGAATCGGTTTTCACCCTCTCGGGGAGAATTTCCAGTCCCGCGGCTATGGCGGCTTGCAATCTTCTCCGCCGCCGCATCATGCTCCCTCTAATTTGTTGAGGTCGGTGACTATTTTCCCGGTGGTGAAGAGTTTTTCATCGACGCGGGCAATTCTTCGTGCAACCGCGGTCATCGACATATCCTTCTGAGTGCGCTGAGCCGAATCTCGACCCTTATCACTTGTCTTGACCTCAACCCCCGGTCGCGAGATGAGTGGACTCAGGGCTGTGGCACTCGCCTCCTCATCTGCGTGCAGAGGGTGTCGGACATTATCTACCGCAGCACTCCAAGAGTTCGGGGCGTCTTCCGGTTCGGGGAGCCGAGCGAGTCGGTTACCTTTGCCGGCGACGACAGCCTGATGCCACTCCCCGAGACTCCTATTCCGTTCGACATCTTTACCTGAGACCGGGAGGGTTTTTCCCGCAATTCTCACTGAGGCTTTTGAACTGGCAACACCAATCGCCTGCAAAGCCTTCTTCGCTTTGGCCAGTCGGTCGTCGAGAAGTGATGATTTCCTTTCCAGAGTAGTCTCATCAACCTCACCGGCAGATGCTGCCGCAGCACCCAATTCATTTCGACGGTGCTCATGGCCGGCGAGTTCTTTGGCCGCCGTGACACGAATTTCTCTTCTCTTACCCAGCCGATGCGGGCGGCGTGGCTGAGGTGGAATTGCCAGTTCTTGTTCGACCCTTTCACCTGTAGAAGTCAAATCCTCTTTGCTATCTCCTTCCTCGGCGTCGATTTCTGCAAGGACTTCGGCGGTTATCGCGGCGCCGCTTTGCGCTGAACGGAAAGTTGGTACCCAGTCTTCATCTGCGCCATCGTCCGATGCCACCTCGCTTGCAATAGACCCTTCTCGTAGCCATTCTTGCGCGAACTCGCCGGCTGAGAATCGATTCGCCGCACCGATGGCAACCTCGCTCTCATCGCTTGACTGCGCCGCTTGGCGCACGTTCTCTGCTGTTTGCAGCGCTGCTTCAATCCATGCTACCTCCTCATCGCTGGGTGGAGCACAGAGAGGATGGGTGGCCAGAGCATCGCTATCTTCGAGCCAGAATGCCACCTGTGCACTGCCAACGGTCTCGGCTTCTCGGGTCAAGAGATGGCGTTCTTTTTCTTCCCAGGCCAGCAGGTCGACCGGAATCATCAATGCATCATCACTGTCGTGGAAGGTGTCGGCAAGGCGGCGGATGAAGCTAAAGGTTCGCTCAACACCGTGTGCGCTGGCGAGGAATTCCAAGCCGTCGAGAACCACAATGGCGCGCAGGTTTCCCCACAGAAAGTCGTTGATTGTCCGAGTGATGTCCTCCAATCTGGCACCGCAGGCTCTGTCTATACCACCGGGGCGCTCGGTCAGCCACCAGCAGGAATCGCTCGGTAGGCCGAACTCGACCACCAAGCGCTCCTTCGGCAGTCGCGACAGTATCAGGACCGGGCGGCCCAGCAATGCCAATTCCGCCGCTAGTCTGAATGAGTTGTGATTATCTCTGGCATCGAGAAGTAACACCTGTCCGGGGGTAAGTTCACCGCATAATTCACCCTTCATCTTCGCCCGCCGTAGCGCGGCAGCCCTTTGGATGAACTCAGGCGCCTCGACCACGTTCTCGTATTCTGGTAGAATGTGTTCGGTGGCTTTCGACCACGTCGCCTCTCGGACCTCACGCGTCAGCCACCATCTCTCACCAACACTTTCGGGTAATTTCCCGGTCCAAACGGTTTCGATATTCAACCTGGCATCGGGGAATTGGCTATCGATGTGGGCGATGTCGACATCGCCGATGATGGTGAGAATGGAATCGATATGCATTGCATCCTCCTCGATTTCAATCAGCGCATCAACTCCAAGGTTGATTGCCTCCTGTTCATGGATCGCCGACAATGGCTCGCCATTGCTGATGATGAGTTGGCCGATGCGGGGTAGACGCTCCTTGGGGAGCCTCTCAATCCGGATATAGCCATCTTGAGAATCTGAGAAAAAATCCTTGACCAGAGTGCGCAGGACATCAGGGCCACCACGGCGCGTCTCAAGCATCGTCCCACGTGGCAGTTCCGCCATGACACCCCACCCCAGTTACTTGAGTTTGAACTCTTCCGCATTTGAACGTGATGCATGAGAATGGGTATAATACGCCTATTTCTATGAAATAGGAAAAACGCCGAATAAAGTACTGGCGAGGTTTCAAGGTCTTGCAGGGGATGAGCGGTATATGGAAGGGGCTCCACCCTTGGGATTCATCCCCTTTCACCAAACCGTGTACGGCCGGTCAATCGTCAAGCGTAAAACGCTGATGAGGGTGGCGATAATTCTATTCAGTTTTGCCTTAGTAGAAGTCGCAATTGTTGGACTATTCGGTACTAGCCTCGGATACATGCTCTTGGTTATTATTCTCATCTCCATATATCTGGTCTCTATCAAAGGTGCTTTTGCAATGGCTGCTCTGCCATTGGCAGTGAATCAATTTCATCCATGGGCCGGTGAAAACCCTGATCGGCTTGAATCGCTCAAGAACCTCGGTCGGGTGGAATCAGGAATTGCGCAAGGCAACATTGACCCCGAACGGGATGGCCCTTACGACCACTCCGAGAACACAGACTCCAACAATTCCGACGAACTCGAAGAAAATACGATGCATTTGAACGCATTCGGAAAGCCAGATGTTGCTGAAGAAGGCGGGCTACCAGAGGAGGTCGACAGGGCCGAAATAATGCTGTGGACGCCTGAAAAGGGGTGGTTTAATCCAGGGGAGGTGCCGGTGCGCATCGCCCGTAATCCGCTCTCCACCAATTGGGTATTGGTCGCCGGTGACGATGAGGGGACGAGGTGGGGAGAAGTCGTCGGTGTCAAGAAAGGTCGAATGCAGTGGTTCTCACACTTGGTTAATCTAGCGATAATGCAGGCGCAAATCGCCAATGGCGGGACGTCTTACGACTCATTCGCAGATGCGAGAGCGCGTGAGGAGAGTGACAGCGGCTTACTGGAGCGGGAATGGGGAAAGACCACCCCTGGGATTCTGAGCAAAGATGACCTGCTCAGTGGCGGGTTGCGCGAGGCTTTACGGGCCCGTAGCGAGATGAGGAATGTTGATGCGGCCTCGCCAAGTGACTCTGAAGATTAGACTTCAGGTCATCGTATTCTCCCCAAGCAATAAGACCCGTATTATACTCCAAGGTTTCGGTGTCGACGGGAGATAAGTGGCGGGAGCGATTGGCTGAACTGCCAGCGACCCAGCGAGAAAAGTTGTCAGGCGGCACACTTTCGCAGAGGTTTTCCAGATTGCCGCTGTGGGCAAATCACCCCGCATACGTCGGTGGATTCTATGGATTATTAGTGGCCATTGCACTGATTTTTCCTATCGGTTACAAGACTGATTGGGAGGCTAATTCGTGGTGGATGACGTGGATTTTCACCGCTCTTCTGTTGGTCTTCACGACCTCGCTTCTAGGTCTGGTATCGCGCTGTATGAGTGGGATTTTTCGTCGCCCACCAATAGAAGTGCCGCGTAAAGTCGTGTTCATCACCCCTTTCGTCGGAGTTTTCTGGATGACCCTTGAACTGACCGACCTACTGACCTTGTCATCTTCTGGTCCGTGGATACTTCTGTTGTTTCCCGGGCCCTTGTACGTCCATCTTACCTGGGCTCCGCGATGGCGATTGATTTCCTTATTTGAGGCGGGGGGAAATCCATTTGCAGATTATGAAACCGATAAGTACCAAGGCGAAGATGTCTTTGATGGCGACCAGGATGTGCTCGGCGCAGTCGATTTAGTATCAAATGATAACAATTCTGCCAATAGCGAAGAGGAATAGCGAATACCACCGAAGGTCACTAGGATTCGCCTTCAGGCATGGCATCCGCTGGCCTTCTTCAGATGAGGTGGACAGCTTTACCTGCTTTTTCATAGGCACGCAGAACCTCATCCAAATCCTCGCTCGACAATCCGGCAGAGAGTTGATTGCGCACCCGAGCCTTATCCCGGGCGACCATAGGGAAGACGATTGCTCCGACCATCACTCCGAGTTTTCCCATCTCATCGGCTAAGACTTTGGCGGTCGCTGATTCACCGCACATCACCGGGATTATCGGTGTGGTCGAGGCGCCGAGGTCGAATCCAAGGCTCTGCATCTCGGTGCGGAAAAATTCGGTATTCTCCCACAACTTGGCGTGGTGCTCCGGCTCTTCCATCAGCACCTCGATCGCCGCCTTCTGAGCCGCCGCAACCCCTGGTGGTTGGCTACCTGAAAGTAACCATGAGCGCGAATGATTGAGCAGATGGGTGCGAATCTGTTCGCTTCCGGCGACGATTCCACCTTGAACCCCCAAGGCTTTCGAGAACGAACCGATTTCAAAATCGACCTGCCCTTGAAGTGAGAAGTGGTCGACGATTCCAGCCCCACCTTGACCCAGCACTCCTTCGCCGTGACAGTCGTCGACGAAAACCATCGCATCGTGCTCTTCTGCCAGAGCGGTAATCTCCTTCAGGGGAGCAACATCGCCATCCATCGAGAAAACCCCATCGGTGATGATCAACTTGCGCTCTTTATCGGCATTATCGGCCAATACCGCCTCGAGTGCACCGACGTCATTGTGAGAATAAACCGCTCGACTGGCCTTGGTCAGGCGCACCCCATCGATGATTGAGCCGTGATTCAATTCGTCGGAGATGATGACGTCATCAGCACCCCGTACCAATGTGGGAATGACACCTACATTGGCGGTATAGCCGGCCGAATAAATCAGACTCGCCTCGACCCCCTTGAATTCAGCGACTTTCTTCTCGGCTTCAAGATGAATCTCCATGGTGCCGGCAATCGCTCTTACCGAACCCGAACCAGCGCCATATTTCTGCGTCGCTGTGACCATCGCCTGAATCACTTTGGGGTGGGTTGTTAAATTGAGATAGTTATTTGCTGACAGCATTATCATCGCACTGCCGTCAAAGGTGCATCTAGGCGTCGAAGCGGTTTCCAAGGTCGGCGGCGACCACTGCAGATTCTGTGCCGTCAGTTGCTCGTATCTCTCACTCATCCACGAAAGGTCACCCGGCATCATCTCACCCGTGGCACAGCGATAACTCTGCCACCTTTGGCCCTTTCCCATTCTCTTTCTCAGTCGTCATCTCTATGCCCTATCGCCTCTAGGCAAGTCCATGTCTCTGTCGGAGCGTGCGGTCAAGGTGACCTTGCTCGGAATAGCCCAAGATGGCGGTCGCCCCCAGCCCGGGTGCTTCAGGCCTTGCTGTGCTCCTGCATACGATGACCCATCTCTGGTGCGCCATCCGGTATCTCTGGGGCTGGTCGGTGCAGACCATACGACCCACCTGTTTGAGGCCAGCAGGGATTTGGCCTGGCAATTTGGCTGTTGGTCTCGCAATGACCCGGTCGATGGCCCACTCTCCAGCCTATGGATAACCCATGCCCACCATGGCCATGTCGATGGTCTCGGGCTATTCGGCACCGAAACTATTTCTGCCAAGGGCCTTCCATTACATTGTAGTGCATCATTTGCACGGCTGTTGACAAAGAATGCATCTTGGGCGCAGATGATGCGTGAAGGGGTGCTTGCGCCTCGTCCCTTCTTGCCCGGAAATTCGATTAGCCCATATGCAGATTCCGGTTTCAGCGTCATTCCCATCAAGGTGCCTCATCGTGCCGAATTATCGGATATGCACGCCTTTGTGATTTCCGGGCCGAAGGCGAATCTACTGTTTTTACCCGACCATGATTCCTGGCAGGAAACCCTCGCCGCGGCCGGCTGTGATGAGATAAGGGGTTGGTTGGGTGAACTGAAGGTTGACATCGCCCTGCTCGATGGTACCTTCTGGTCGAGCGATGAGTTATCCCATCGCCAGCAGGATTTGGTGCCGCACCCGACGGTTGAGGAAACTCTTGAACGCCTAGGTGAGCGCCGAGATGGTGACCCGAGGGTTGTGTTCATTCACTTGAATCATACAAATCCTTTACACGATTTGCAATCCGACGAAGCGAAAAAAGTCATATCTTGTGGTTGGGAGATTGGAGTTGAGGGGATGGTATTCGACCTGAGTTCGGCGCCCCAATCATCATGAGGATGACGTAAATCGTCATCAACACAGGGGATAGGATTTCTTGAGAATCGAAGGATGTGTGAGCAGTGGTCTTGGCCGGGCGCACGTATTCATGGCGCAAGCGCATTATCAAGAGCAGTTCAAGGCGATATTGGGAACCACCGCGTGGCCTGGAACCCTCAACATTACCGTGAGTGCAGAGGAATTGACTCAATATGTTGCTCTGCGTACACTGGCCGGCGTCGATACCCCGGACCTCGATGCGAAGGTGCTGGAAAGTGCCGCCGAAATCGATTTACAGCATTTCACCAGCCATCGAATCCGTGGTTTTCTCAGGGAGGGGGTCTCCTTCGGAGGGGCAACAGCATTCCACGCCACCATCAGCAGCGCTGATGAAAAGGTGGATTGCGCGGTATTGATTCCCGATCTGACCCGCCATACCGATGTGGTCGAGGTGATCAGCGGAATGTTTCTGCGTGAGGGACTGAACCTGAGTGATGGCGACCACGCCAGCATCGAGATTATTTCATGAGTTATTGGTGATTCTCAAGGCTAGGCCTTGGCGGTGAACCAAAGTGCGCATTTCGCTTCTTGCGACCGCGCACCAATGTTGTTGCTCCCTGAACGTTGAGGAATAATCACGCTGACTGAAAGCTTCGCGCTCATCACCGCCGAATCGAAACGAGAATTCAGAGTATTCCAATTCCCACAGAATCAGCCATTCGGGCTCGGATAAACCCAGGTCGATGAATTCCACTCCACTGTGCAAGGCTTGAACCACCTCTTCGACGGTGGTCTTACCGCGGGCGAGAAATTCAATTGCCGAAGCGATTCGACGTACTTGATTCCAAACGAAGGAAGGTCCACTGATCTCAAAACCGATGATGTGTTCTCCATTCATCCACGGTATAATGCTCTCGACCGTTCGCACCGTGCTCGCCTCACCTTCAGGCCTGGAGAAACTGGCATAGTCATGGGTGCCTTGGAAGATTTCCAACCACTCCACTAACTGCTCGACAACGATACCCGGCCAATACTCACAACCCTCGAGTCGAAAGCGGTAGGTGCGGCGAATCGGGTGGCGCGGATTCCAATCCGACGGCGCTTTTGCCACCCCCCACACCCAGATGGTCGAAGGGAGGTGGTCGTTCATCGCGTTTACCATTCTCACAGTGGTCAGTTTCGCCCATAATTCACTTGGAATTTCAAGCAATGCCACGTTCATCCGCACGTGAACTCCGGCATCGCAACGGCTCGCATTACGCAGTGAATGGCGACCCTCGCTCGGTTCTTCTCCCCAAGTCAATTCGGCGATGGCTTCCTCAAGCACCCCTTGAGCAGTTATTTGGTTGGGCTGATATTGACTGCCGTGAAAGGCATCGCCAAGGTATCCATAGGCTATTGCGAGCCGGACTGGCTCTTGCATATCCAAGCCTCAATCCGAGGTCAGGGTTTCAACCGCTGACTCGGCGTCGAAACCAAGGCCGCCGACAGCCCATACCAATGCTTGTTTAATCCATGGTGCGACCATCGGATTCTTGCGCTCAGGGTCGATTCTTTCAATCGCCTCGACAATCAGGCGGCTGGCCTCAAACAATGTGTCCTCGACCGGGATTTCGTTCAATTCAGCCATCTTTTCCAAGCGCTGGTATTCCTTGATTGCCATAGGAATGCGGCCACAATCCAAGCAGAAATTAGCGAAACTGCTGACGTATTCCAAGTTCTCCTCGTCCAATTCCAAGGCCCTCTTGTAGGCGCGCATTATCAATGCCGCTGGTGGTTCATCTTCCATGTCGATGGAGATGCGCATGAACGCGGATTCAGCCCAGCCATAGTGACCGACGGCGTTGTCCGGCTCGTCGCTGCGCATCACATCGAAAATCTCCATAGCGGCGCTGAAGTCTCCACCCGAGAGGGCAATACCTGCCTGTTGAATCTGTTCATCACTCATACCAATAACCTCTTATCGGCCTCGCCTGAATCATCACCCTTATGAGGGTGGTGCTGGTCAATCATCCTCTTTCTTGTCAAGGCTTTGAGCGAGCAAATCCTTCAACTCCCCCAGTTGGCTGGATTGGCTCTTTTCCTTGTGCATCTCGTTAATCATGTGCTTCACCACGTCTGGCTTGGAGATGTTATAGAAGCAGTTGGAGGGGTCAGGTCGTAATGAGCGAATTGTCCGTTGAGCGGTTAGGATTCCGAATATCAACTTGAAAAGGCCCTTGGTGGCCACGGTCGCAGCATTATCATTGTCATCGACGGCAGGTGCCATGCCGGCCGCGGCGGAGATACCGACCGATTCATCCCCGAGCCCCAGTCCCGATGCGGTCATCGGCAGAACACTTCCGAATCGCAACATCGTCCCAATAGGGCCTTGGCTGAGGTTGACCTCGGTGATATTGTCGTAGAGCATTCTCCTTTGACTTCGGGTCATTAAGAATTGGCGCTTGAAGATGATTCCATCGCTGGTGACCGCATAGTTGAATGAGCGGGTATAATGAGTAGTGAATAAAATTAATACGATTGTCCAGACTACACCCATCAATTCGTAAGCATAACTATCGGGAAGGAAACTCAGTGGATAATCACCATCTGAAAAAAACCAGTCACCGATAAGTCCATTCATAGCCAAAAGGAAGGGAAAGAGGGCAATCAAAATCAAACTCGAGGTATACCAGCGGCCACTGGTGCTGATATTCACCCAGCGGTTGAACCACGCCACCAACATTATCAGTATCGGGAAGCCAATCGCCCGACCGATGTCGGTGTCGATCATTCCTTTGAGAAATGCGGCAATCGAGTTTTCCGGGTCATCCATAAGCGATAAGGCATTGAATGAGTAGTGTACCAAACCTACTACTACCGCCAATACATACATTGAAAAGAATGCGAAAACGCTTGGTTTGGTCGCTATGAGAACCTCCTCGCCACTGATTAAACTGAACTTAGCGGCCAATTTTTCCTTTTTCTTGTCATCAGACTCATCCTCCTTATTTTCTTCTGGAACCGGGTCATCTGTTTCCTCACTCATACTTCCACCTGCCCCGATACCGATAGCCAATAGTCATAGACCTTGTGCCGGCCCTTACTCAGTGCAATATTCCCCAACTATGCTCAGCATTGCCCCTGACCCAGGCAAAATCTTCGAGGTTTCGTCGACCATTTTCATCAGTGATACTCAATTTGAGAACTTGCAGCGGATACTCGTTATAGGTAAGGTGACTTGTCATTCTTCCTCGGGTCGGTTGGTCAAAGGTCCAATGAGCTCGGGCTATCGCCTGGGCTTCAATCAATACGGTGGTTCTTCCATTCCACATTTCAACCTCAAAGATGGGCAGAGGGGCAATAGGCCATTCAGCGTGCTTTCCCTCCAATTTCCTACTGGGTAGTTTACGAACTCGGACTTGCTCGAATATCTCGCTACGTCCATTCTTGGCATCGTGCAGTAGACCACTCTGCGAGAGCGGGTGATGGGGAAGGTCGCGCATCTTCCATGGTCGCGCATCTTTGGCAGTGATGGTCGCGGCGACGTGGGGGAGGAACCAGTCGATGTAGGTGCCATCGCTGGCATGCAACATCCCCCAATACCAAGGCGGTGAGGGTGCTTGTACGCAGACCTTCTGGAAATAGGCGGTGCCGGTGACTGGGGCGCCGTCGATATCACCCTGCACCAATGCGCCGTGTAGTCTCAGTATATCGTACCCCATTCCCTTGCCGTAATCCTTGTGCGCCCATCTGGCGGTCGACATCGGTTTGCTCCACGGTCTCATTCGAAAAGCAAAGTTGGCCGAGCAGCCATCCTTTTGTAGAGACTCATCAGCGGTGAGGTTGAGCCAGAACTCATCTCCTTTGGCGCCTAATCCCATCGATAGGTCATGTTCATCGATTGGGATGATTGCACCTGAACCAGCGACCCCTTCTTCACCGGGCCACAGCGAGTGCGAAGTTGGAATTGCCGCCATTCTCAGCGACTTCTTAACCAAAGGTTCCCACATCCTTTCGCCGTCAAACCACCATGCCGCCACCATACCGGGAATCGACAATCCTCCTTCTTCATCAGCCCGTGGCCGACCACCTTGCCATTCACTGCCGCCGACATCGATTACCTCGGTGTCTTTGGTAGACCACAGGACCATCAATTGTCGACTCCGATTAGGGTGTTTTTCGTCTTCTAGCATTATCAGCCACCACCACCAATCCCAGGTCAGATGCTGGATGGGTTGCATTCCTCCCAGCGACCACAGTCGCTCGATTTCACCCTCAAAGCGCAGCATATTATCCCTCAATCAATCTCTTGATTTTTGAATACCGATTGGGCAATCACCAGCATTATTATGACCATCGAAATCAATACCCCACATGAAATCAGCGCATCTTGAAGTGGATTTCCGGTGAGATGGGTGGTGTGGAAGAAACTTGAGAAAGCATCGGTACCGGGCATTTCGTCTGAATACATCCTTTCGCCCCAAGGGGTGGTAGAGTATTGAGAAGTTGATTCGCCAAGAGCGATGATGTATTGTGAATCAGGCCAGGCCATATTACTGAAACCATCGACAATCACCATTCCCCAATGCGATATGGAGAGCCGGGAGACCGTAGCATCCGGTTCGAAAATGGACAGCATTGCCATGGCGAATTCCCACACACCGAAAACTATAGCCGCCACCATTCCATACTTGTGAATCGTACCCATGGTCATGAATAATGCCGCATAAGCCAGTGATAGCAAGCATGCGGCCAGTGCTATTCCGAACCAGACCAAGAGGTCTTGGAAGCGGAAGAAGCCACTCGATGGTCCCATGAAACCGGTAATGGTTCCAGTAATTATCGCGAGAGCGATGAAATACGGCCATACCAAGGCGACATAGCCAAGTAATCTGTAGAGAAGAATCTCAGCCCGAGAAATTGGTTTGGCAACGAGATAGTGGAGAGTTCCGTCCGAAATCTCATCGCGGATCAATCCCGAGGCCAAGAACAGCGGGACGAAGATTCCGAGAACGAAAACGAAACCGATTTTTCCGAATCCCAATACGAATGAACGGTGCAGTGTTTCTTTGAAGAATGCATCCTCATCCGGATCTTCATCGACATTTGGGTCGGAATCTACCACGAGGTCCAATCCCTGCATCTCAAAGAAATAATCGCAGGAGATGTAATTGCGATTCTCATCTACCCAACTCGACCATCCGACTTCACCAATCTTCACCCGGCAATCACCATCGTCATCATAACCCTGGCTGACATCCAGATTGGCCGAAGAAAAATCATAGCCGTCCTCGTTTATCCAATCCTCTGCCGAATCAGGTGGAATCGGTGGGTCGAATAATCCCGGGTGACTATTGGCATTATTGATTGACGTGCCGAGAAGATTTTCCTGCCCGTCGGGATAGCCATCGCCATCGGAATCGAAACTATCACCGTCGTTATCGACCGCGGGGATTTCGCTGCTCATAGCCTCGATGTAGAAAAGCACCGTGATAAGAACGAGGATTACCCCGACGCTGAGGACTGCCCAGGTCGACAATCGAGTGCGATATTGACGCAAGGTCAACTCGAGGATTGCGGTCGCCTTGCGGTCGAGTTTCGACCACACCTTGTCGTGCAGTGGGCGAGGATTATCAGCCATCAATCACTACCCCCGGTAAGATAGTTCAGAATCGATTCGAGGTTATCGTCGGGGTTATCTATCGCCGTCACCTTGATTCCAGAATCGGTGATGAGCCTCGGTAGGTCGGCGTGAAGTGCACCGAGATTATGGGTGCGGATAATCAATTTCCCTTCCACGGGGAAATGCACCCCAAAGACCTCCTTGTGGTCGAGGAAAGCCTTGCCCAACTCCCTCGGTTGGTCTGTCGATAAGGCGATACTATGCGGGTGGGCATCGAGCATATCACGAATTGCATGGACATTACCCAGTGCCAGCAACCGGCCATGATTGAGTATCACTATCTGCTCGGTTATCCTCTCGATTTCTTCAAGGATATGGCTTGAGACGATGACAGTTCTCCCCATCGCTCCCAATTCACGAATCACATTCATTATCGTCGTTCTCGCCAATGGGTCACAGCCTTGCAGTGGTTCATCGAGAATTATCAGTTCCGGGTCGTTCACCAGCGCGTGGGCAATTTTCACTCTTTGGCGCATCCCTTTGCTGAATTTCCCGATCTCCTTATTCATGACATCTTTCAGGTCGACGAACTCGAGTACACGCTCCGCCTTGACCCTCGCTTCTTCTCTGGTATATCCATACA
>JYMV01022250.1_pt1 | contig 14143 bp, 15 predicted proteins | sample 338911 | NCBI WGS metagenome assembly JYMV01 (sample SAMN03354496, study PRJNA234377) | hydrothermal vent metagenome | biome: Deep sea; feature: Hydrothermal plumes at the Eastern Lau Spreading Center, Western Pacific Ocean; material: Seawater | place: Tonga | collected 2009 | depth 2000 m m
CGAGGACTAGATCAGCGCCTTGAGGAAGGTTCGCTTCGCGAGCTACTGGTTTCTCCGGTATGGGGAAATATAGATCTGGAAGCCTTGGCATCCTGGATCTTGGAGGACGCGTTACCCGTCAGATTTCAACTCCAGCTCCATAAGCAAATATGGGGAGCCGAACGGACGGGCGTTTGAGGGTTACGGCCAAGAGTGGTCCACCCTAATCCAGGACCTGAATTCCTATAATGTTCTCACGCACCCAAGAGACCGACCCCAGATTTGAAGCGCTGACCGAAGCACTGTCTCTCCACTCTGGCAGAGCGAAAGTCTCCACGGATGTGCTAGACACTCAGCTGCAGGCCGCAGTTTCAGTAGTGCTCCGTGGCACACCAGGGTTGGAAGTGCTTCTGATCAAGCGTGCACATTTCGATCGTGACCCTTGGTCGGGACACATGGCACTCCCTGGGGGCCGCCGCGAGCGAAACGATATAGATCTCCTACAGACTGCGATGCGGGAGACAATGGAAGAAACTGCGCTCGACTTAGAACAGGGCGCCCAACACCTCGGACGACTCAAGGACTTGAAACCCAATTCAGTCCGCTTACCCAGACTGACCATCACCCCCTTCGTATTCGGAGTTGGAAGGAACGCACAGGCTTCCGTTGCCAGTCCTGAGATCGATCAGGTCTTCTGGGTTGCCGTCGATGAATTACGCACCCCGACCGCCCAATCACATGTGGAAATCCACCTGTCTGGTGGCCAGAAACAAGAATTTCCGTGCTATCTGGTCGAGGAGGAGCCTGTATGGGGGCTCACCTATCGGGTACTCTCACAATTGCTCGAAGTGTACACGTAATTAGTACCCTTCAGACGGCTGCACCTGGACTCAGGGGATCTCTACCCACTCTCCGATGAAGACATTCGTATCACTCGTGCCCCCATTGTTACGGTTCGAGCCGAAAACGAGATACCGTCCGTCCGGGCTAAAAACAGGGAAGCCATCGAAGCCTTCCGCGTGCGTGATCCTGGTAAGCCCACTCCCATCTAGGTTGATCATGTAGATTTCGAAGTCCCGCCCGTCGGGATCATGGTGATTCGAGCTGAACACAATCTTCTCGCCCGACGGATGCCAGTAAGGCGCAAAGTTGGCGCCTCCAAGGTGGGTCAGTTGCTGCTGGTTAGATCCATCGGCATCCATAATGTAGAGTTCCAACTCGCCCGGCCTCAGGAGTCCCTGGGAAAGCAGACGCCTATAATCCTCTAGTTCTGGTCCTTCCTCCGGGTAGTGCGCTCGCCAGATAATCTTGGACCCGTCAGGTGAATAAAATGCCCCACCGTCGTAACCCGGACGATCTGTGAGCCGTATAACGTCAGAGCCATCTGGGGCCATTGAGTAAAGTTCGAGATCCCCATCTCGGGCACTCGTAAATACAATGCGGTCGCCTATTGGAGAGAACGTCGCTTCAGCGTCATAACCATCTTCGGTTGTCAATTGTCGGAGACCGGACCCATCCAGGTTCGAAGCAAAGACATCGTACGTCTCGTAAACTGGCCACACGTAACCCATGGAGAAGTCAGGATTCTCAGGACAAGCCGCATTGTGGTGGTGTGTAGACGAGTACAGGATCTCGTTTCCGGAGGGATAGAAGTACGAGCACGTAGTACGGCCCTCGCCCGTGCTGACCATACGTGTGTTAGTGCTCTCTGGATCAAGCACATAGATCTGGTCGCACTCCGCACCTGGCTTGCGTGCCTGATAGATCAACTGTGAGCCGTCAAAAGCCCAGTACGCCTCAGCATTCTCCCCACCTGAAGTGAGTTGCCGAACGTTGCGTAGGTGTACCTCACCTTCCATTGCCAGACCACCGGTGGTTGCGGCAAGTCCATCAGTGGCCCCAGCATCTTCTTTTGCAGCACATCCGATGATGATCAAACAAAGCATAGAAATCGAGATAGGATAATGATGTTTCACAAGGAGCACCCTTCACTCAAATCTGGAATGTCATATCTCATAATACGGCTGAGCGCAGTCTTCACATATTCCCTGTTAGCAATAGTTCCTGTCCACGCCCAGCAAACAACTTGTCCCGTCCCACAGTCCGGTTCCGATGCCATAGCGCACATCCGCTACCTCGCAGACGATCGCCTTGAGGGCCGCGAGGTAGGCACCACTGGTGCCCGCTGTGCTGCCGAATACATCGCCGCCCAATTCAGTTCCATCGGCCTGGAACCAGCCGGAAAGGGTAACAGTTTCTTTCAACCCTTCCCAATTCGAAAGGGTGCAGCTCTCGGCGCTGATAACACTCTAGAGGTCGCTGGCCAACGTTACAACCTCGAAAGCGAATGGGTTCCCCTTGGATTCTCGGCGACTCGGAGACTCGAAGCACCCTTGGTTTACGGTGGGTATGGGCTCAGCCGAACCAATGGCACTGAAGACCCTTATGCACACCTGGACCTCAGCGGTAAGATTGTCGTCGTCGAGTGGGGAGATCCTGATTCACTACATGGAGAGTCCCTGCGTGCCGATCCTCACTTCAAGACCATTTTTGCGGAGGACCGTGACGCCGCCGGAATCATCGTGCTCCTCCCTGAAGGATGGAGTCCCCGCCACCCTGATGACGAGACACGGGCAACACTTGGTATCCCGGTAGCAGTCGTCCACGCCGAACTAGCCAATGCTATTCGAGCTGCAGCGAACAACCAATCTGTTGCTCGTCTGCATACGGAGATACACACCACAACTACAGAAGCACGGAATGTCGTCGCCCTGGTACCTGGCACTCACCCCATGCTCAGAGATGAGTTTGTGATCGTCGGTGCGCACTATGACCATCTCGGCTTTGGAGGCGAAGGGTCACTCGCACCTGACTCTCGTGAGGTCCACAACGGCGCTGATGATAATGCAAGCGGCGCTGCCGCCTTGATAGAGATCGCCCGCACGATCACCGGAGGGGCGCCACTCGACCGAAGCACGCTTTTTATAGCATTCACAGGTGAGGAAAAGGGTCTTTGGGGGTCGGGGCACTTCGTCAAGGATCCGACAGTCGACCTGTCCAAGTCCGTCGGAATGCTGAACCTAGACATGGTCGGTCGGATGGACGGTGACGCGCTGACCGTATTTGGGTTCGGAACCGCTCAGGAGTGGGATCAGGTCGTAGACGATGCCAATGCTGAGCTGGAGCGACCACTTGAGGTCTCAAAGGCCCCGGACGGTTATGGGCCATCAGATCATTCTTCGTTCTACGGAGAAGGAATCCCAGTGCTGCACTTCTTCACGGGCACCCATGAGGATTACCACCGCCCTTCGGACGACTGGCAATTGATTAACTCAAGCGGGATCGCTCGAGTTGTAGCACTCACCGCTGGCATCGTGGAGCGGCTTGCAGACGGCGGAGACACCTCAGTTACCCTCACACCCATTCAGCAGGCGGTACCAAGTCTGGGCTCATCCCGTTCATCCTCAAGTAGTAGTGGATACGGGCCCGCTTATCTTGGGACGATCCCGGATATGACCCCCCATGATCAGGGCCTGCGCCTCACCGGTGTCCGAGAAGGAAGCCCCGCGGATCAGGGGGGTTTGCGAGCTGGGGATGTGGTAGTGGAATTCGACGGGACAGATATCGGAGATATCTATGCTTATACGTACGCCCTTCAGGCCAAGAAGCCCGGGGATGAGGTCACGATAGTAGTTGAGCGAGGAGGGGAGCAAGTCACTTTGATGGTGGTGCTCGGTGAGCGGCGATGAGAATAGATAAACACATTTATTGAACGAGCCCGCGATACTGAACCCTAGGTCTCCGAGCGCTCAATCACGATCCCTCGCTCGGCCAGCTGCTGAATGTACGCTTCGGCTGGGATACATTCCGACGGTGTGTGCACACCTCTCGGTATCACTCCCGCCGATTGCATGTACGCAGTCGCGGCAAGTGAGTAACCGGTGGTTCGCATCATCGCGGTGATCTCTTGATCCTGATCATAGTAGTCAACCATCTCGTAAGTCACCGTGCGCGACACTCCTCCCACAAATCCTTCTGTGATCACTCGCATCACAACCAAATCTTTACTTGAGGGCTTCCGCAGTTTCGCATCTAGGATCTTGATAAGAACATCGCGCGGAACAACAGATACCCCACCAATCTCGACCGGATTTAAGTCCATTAGACCGAGGTCCCTCATCGCTTTCATGAGTACACAATGCCCAGGATAGCGGAGCGTCTTGTAGGACATCGACGAGATCAAACCACGGTAGCGATAAGGCATCCGTGAGATACCACCAGCCGTCAGGAACGCCTCGAGCTCGCCTAACGCTTCGAACGTTACAGTCTCTCGTCCAGTAAGCGGCTCCTTATCAATGACCTCACCGTCTTCTAGGACTAATACGGGCGTCGTGTAGTAGTCGAGCACACCTTCCAACGAATACAAGAGTTGATAGTTCAGGGGCGGCTCGGGAATCTGTGGCAGTCCACCAACGTAGATCTTGACTGATTCGGTCTCATCCAAGGCATCGATTCCGCTCTGAGCTAGGATGTTCACCATGCCAGGAGCTAGCCCACAGTCCGGCACCACTGACACATGCTCTTCCTGTGCCTCAGCTGTCAGCTTCCTCTGCTGATCAACGATTTCTGTGTTACCACCCAGGTCGCAAAAATGCACCTTGGATTCGATGGCCAAGCCCGTCATGTCGAGATTGAAGTGGTACGGCAGGGCACTTGCGACAACGTCAACGTTGTCCATAGCGCTCCGTACTGCCATCCAGTCTGTGGCATCCAGGGTGACGATCTCCAGGACGCCACCCACGAAAGGTTTGAGAAAGGGCCTGGGTTCATCCATGTCCAAGTCGGCGAGGACGACCCGGTCAACTTCCGGCCGCTGCAGAAGATCAAAAGCACATGCCGAGCCTTGTGCCCCAGCTCCGAGCACCAAGAATTTCATCGATGTGGCCTCTGGCTAGTCGCAGCGATAACCATTACCCGACTCCGGATAGCGTAGTCAGTCCAGATCCAGCAGGTCGAGTTGCCCTGCCGCATCCACCGTAGCCGGATCACGGGCGGGACCCCCTCCACGTCCCTCGGCCCTCGTGACCTCTACAACTCTGTCACCAGAAGCGACCGTGGCAATCCTCTTCCCCTGGGTCCTGCGACCCTGCACCGGGACCGAATCAGCCGCTGCACGGCTCACCTGTCCTCCAGCTGTGACAACCATGACTTCGTCGGCTTCCATTACCTCAAGCGCTGATACAATCGGCGAACCATCCTCCCCGCTCGGAACAGCTAGAGTTCCCAGTCCACCTCTCTTTTGCAGAGGAAATTCGGATATGTCTGTACGTTTACCGATCCCGTCTTCGTTGACAGTGAGGACTGTCGAATCTCGGCGGAGGAGAAGCATGCCCACTACCTCATCATCCTTAAGCGTCATTCCTTTCACGCCCTGTGCGCTCCGTCCGACTATGCTGATCTCATCTTCTGGGAACCGGATCGCCCGACCAGACCGGGACAGTAACATCACCTCCGCAGTACCATCCGAGAGAGCAACATCCAAGATCGTATCGCCCTTCTTCAACCCTGCAGCCTTCACCCCTCCTACTCGCGGATGGGAGAACTCAGAGATCGAGGTCCTCTTGACCAAGCCCAACTTGGAGAGGAATACGAGATAACGGTCTGTCACACCCAAGTCGTCGATCGGAATCATTGCGACAATTTGATCCTTACGCTCGGCGCCTTCCAGAAGTGAGTAAACCGACTGTCCACGAGACGCCCGTGCACTCTGGGGCACATCAAGCACAGGAAGGAAATAGCCGTGCCCATTTTCAGTAAAGGTCAGAATCCATCCCTGGGTGCGAGCGACGAAAACTCGCTCCAGGTAGTCATCCTCATACCGTTCCATGCCCGCAAGTGCCTTCCCAGACCCTACGCGCCGCCTGTAGAGATGCACTGGCATGCGCTTGATGAACCCTTCATGCGACAAGGTGACAACGACATCCTCATCGACGAGTCTGTTTTCGACCGGCGACGCATCGACTTCCTGTTCCTCTTTATCGAGAATCACCGTACGACGCTGATTCCCGTACTTCTTAACGACGTCAGCCAACTCATCGAGCATCGTCTTGAGCTGTAGCTCTTCGGAACCCAGTACTTCCCTGAGTTCAGAGATCGCCGACTCCAACTCAGCCAAGCGAGTCTCCAGTTGTATACGTTCTAGCGCTGTGAGCTTCGCGAGTCGCATGTCTAGAATCGCAGCGGCTTGGATTTCACTGAACCCGAACGAGTCCTGCAGCTTCTCAGACGCCTCACGACGATCACTCGATGCACGAATGATCTTGATGATCTTGTCTATATGGTCGAGTGCTGCCAAAAGACCTTCAGCTATGTGACGCTCCGTTTCAGCTTTTTCGAGTTCGTGCTGTGCCCGGCGCTGGATCACCTCCACACGGTGGTCCCTGAAACGCTCAACGAGTTCCTTGAGATTGAACTCCTGCGGCTGTCCCTGATCAAGTGCCAGGAGGTGGCCCCCAAACGTCATCTGGAGGTTGGTGCGCTTGTAGAGCATCTTCAGTACTGTCGCAGCCTTCGCTCCCCGTTTCAGTTCCACAACGAGCCGGATCCCATCACGGTCCGACTCATCTCGGATGTCAGCTACGTCCTCTGCCCGACCAGCCTTAGCCATCTTGGCGATCTGCTCGATCACCTTCGTCTTGGAGACTGTGTAAGGCAGCTCTGTTACCACTAACTGCTCTTTCCCACCTCGTAGCCCTTCCTTGACCACACGAGCACGCATCAGAACCCGACCCCGACTCTTACGGTACATCGCCCTGATCCCCTCAAGACCGACGATGAAACCTCCCGTAGGGAAGTCGGGTCCAGGGATGTGGCGCATTAGGTCATTCACGCTGCAATCGGGATCAACCACGAGTTGGCGAACACCGGCGGCGATCTCCGCAAGGTTGTGGGGCGGCACATTAGTACTCATCCCAACCGCGATACCTGAAGAGCCATTAACCAGGAGATTCGGGTACCTAGCGGGGAGTACTAAAGGCTCTTCCAACTGGTTATCGAAGTTCGGCTGGAAATCGACCGTATCCTTGTGGATATCGTCCAACAACTCGACAGCTAGAGACTCTAGTCGGACTTCTGTGTAGCGGTACGCAGCAGCTGGGTCGCCGTCGATTGAACCGAAGTTCCCTTGGCCATCAACAAGCGGCATCCTCATGGAAAAGTCCTGGACCATTCGCACAAGTGCATCGTAGACAGCTGAATCACCGTGGGGGTGATACTTACCAAGGACGTCACCGACGACGGTTGCGCTCTTCTTATAAGGGCGGTCGGGGTAGAGGCTCAGTTCGTACATCGCATAGAGAATCCGGCGATGTACCGGCTTGAGACCATCGCGCACATCAGGCAATGCGCGCTGCACAATTACGCTCATCGAGTAGTCGAGAAACGACTCGCGCATCTCCTCCTCAAGGAGTCGCGGCAGGATTCGTTCTCGCTTGGACGCGGTGGCCATTCCTTCTCCCGGAGATTCTGTCAAAAATTGCCGCAAACGACGTTAGCGCCGTTCGGCGGCCTCAAGCTTCTCACCTCCTAGAGAGGGTGGCAAGCCGAACCAGATAGGGTTATCAGGAGAGCGAGATCTCATATGATTCTGTCTCCCGGGACCATGAAGCGTTTCTTCGTCATCGCAAGCAGCATGGTTGGGCGAAGCTTCTTACAAGAAGTCATCTGAGTAGCGCTCGCCAAGGCATTCAAGAACCCGTTCAAACAACAGTACCCTGACCCGACTTCAGTCGGCGAGTGAGGATTCCTGGTCGGTACCCGAAGTCAGAGGTGGGCGAGTGAGGACCCTGGTAAACTCCTTGAGTAGTCCTATTTCCCGACACCCTCTGGGGTTTCTGAGAAGAGGAAACACTCTGGTCGTAAAAGCTGTGGCCCTGCCCTGGTTAGGCTTCCGCAGTTGTTTCGGGTCCGTAAACTGCTAGGGGCAACGACACGTGGTGCACTCCATCAACCCGAACATCAAACGCATAAGTACCCGGATTTGGGAACACGAGGCCATCCATATTCAATACATGCGGCACTCTAATGCTACCTCCTGTCGCGCCCGGCCCAGGGGCCAAATACATCTCGCCGTCGAGCCTTATCAATTCGATACCAGCCGGATCCTTGAGCGTGATCTCTATATCATGACGGCCCGTCTCAGTGAGTGGGGCTGAGAAGCGGAGAACCAGCGCCATCTTTGGGTGCCGAGCAGGAAAATTAGGTGTGTGGAGTCTGTCAAAGATGCCGAGAATGTTCAGCTTCCCGGCGCCGTCGATAGTGGCTGCATCCGCCAATAGCGCTAGATCGACATCCATGATAGAGAACTCGTGAAGTTAGGGTTCAGGCCGAGCAAGATCGTGCTCACCAATAGACTCTTCAGGTAGCATCAGCTGCTGAGCGATAGCGATACCAGCGATGATGTCAATGAACGTGTGAGCAAGGATGCAGGGGAGTAGGCTTCCAGACATTAGGAAACCCCAAGCCAGTATCACTCCCATCGTCATTGTCCGGACGATACCGAGCGCGCTTTGATACGCGTGCATCACCCCGAAAACGAGAGATGTAATTAAGACCGCACACCGGGGTTAACACGGGAATGGCGTAGCCACGGTATGCTATTTCCTCTCCAAGGCCCGCAGCAACTGACAACAGAACGAAGATTCCTCGCTCTTTTCCTGTTTCGGGTAGCAGTGCCCGAAGCATCCTACTTTCCTTCAGCCCGAGCGAGATTCCGATGTTTCGAAACGCGAAGCTCACTACCAAACCAGCCACCGTGAGCACAAGTGTCCAAATCACTAACCTATCTGTCGAAATCCACTCAAGACCGATCGCCCTAGGGCCCTCTCTGCGCATTCCAACAAGACACGTGATCACCCCCAAGGCACACAGCGTTCCTATGGAACTCCAGTATGCGGGCACGCGCTCTATGAACGCTTCTTTGATAAGCGGGAGTTGGGCAATCGCAAGAGCCGGCATGCCCACCAGCAATAAAGCGAGCAGGATCGAGTCCGCCAGTTGGACCTCAGTAAGAAAGTAGAGTGACAACTGCATACTCAGGGCCAACAGCACTCCACCCCAAATAAACCCGCTTGAAAATACCGAACCGTCTCCTAAAGACCTCAAGAGCTGACAGCTTCTTGTCCGAAGTTCTCGATCGCCGCCAACGTAAAACGAACGTCCTCCCATGTCGTCGTGTGATTCAAGATGCAGAGCCTTAGGGAATACAGCCCGCGAAGTCGAGTCGAAGACATCATCGCCACTGCCTCGTCAATCACTCGGGCCTGCACAGCTTCATTGATCTCTTCCAGTTGCACATCATCGAGTTCGGCAGTGCTTGGGTTAACTCGGAAGCAGACGACGCCTAGCGAAGCTGGATTGGCGATCTGGAGGATAGTAGATTTACGGATGTAGGCCTCAGCCCGCTCGGCAAACTCAATGCCCCGCCCGATAGAACGCCTAAAGGCACCCATACCAAACGTCTGCACGGACATCCACACTTTTAGCGCACGGAAAGAGCGGCTCAACTGGAGGCCCCGATCGCCGAAGTTTGGGTGATCTCTCCCCCACTGTGTGTCTTGAAGGTAGTCGGGCTGTACCGAGAACGCTCCCTCCAACTTTCGGATATCCTTTACCATCAGACAGCCGCATTCAAAGGGCTGGAATAGCCACTTGTGCGCATCCATCGCGATTGAGTCTGCGCGCTCCATCCCTTTAAGAAGCTCCGAACCGCGCTCCGTCAGAATCGCGAAACCCCCGTAGGCCGCATCGACATGAAACCATATTTTCTCTGACGCACAATAGTCCGCCATCTCGTCCAATGGGTCGATAGCTCCGGTGTTGGTTGCTCCAGCATTTCCGCAAATAGCGATCGGCGTGAGGCCGGATTCTCGATCCTGCCTAATCATCCTGCTAAGCTCGTCCATATCAAGGCGAAAACGGTCGTCCGTTGGTACCATCCTGACAGACTCTGGACGGACACCGATGATCGTCGCAGCACGGCTAAGCGCGGTATGGCTCTGGTCGCTCATGTACACAGATGGCTGCCGTGGTGCTCCGGCGGCCTCGCGTGCTGCCACAAAGCCATCGAGACTCGCAGCGGAGCCCCCGCTAGTGAAAAGGCCACCAGCGGTCTCCGGGTACCCTATCCAACTGCGGAACCAGTCGATCACTACGACTTCGAGCATACTTGGCCCACTCGCTCCCAACCACGTTCCTTGGAAGATGTTGTGCCCAGCAGCCATGAAGTCAGCTAAGACCCCCGGCCAGGTTGGAGCGCCGGGCACAAAGGCGAAAAAGCGTGGGTGATCCACTCGACTTGCTATAGGGAGAATCTCACGAGCCGCGCGTTCGATAACCTCTTCTGACGGCCGGCCTTCCTCCGGAGGGTCTTCGCGCATAATGGGTTCGAGCTGGGACCGGGATCCACCGCGCCACGCAGGTTCGTTCGGTAGATTCTGGACACGCTTGACTACCAATTCAGCAGCCCTCATGGCAGATGCCATCATCTGCTTCGGACTCATTTCGAGTTCGCTTCTGCCACCATCTTCCGCCCGCGAGGTCATACGGATAATCTTCCTTCCATGACTGGAGAAACCGCTAGGACTCTAGGAGCCACTACCGGCAAAGGTCTCGTGTTCCGAGTGTTGGATGCGATGGACGCACCTCATTCAGGTCGTATTCTACGATTGAGGTTACAGTCGGGTGAAGCTCCATCCATCAAATCGCTTCGCAAGCTGGAGATGCTGGCCACAGGACCCCAGGGTCAAGTCTGTCGCATACGCGCCCTCGGTTTCGCTGTCTTTGGAGGCAAGCCAACCAACCGTCGACTGCTGCGAACGGGTCGAGTAGACCTCCATATCGAAGAACTAGACGACGGAGGACCAGTGGGACTCCGGTGGGAGGTTGCTCCGACTTAGTATCACTCAGAATTCTATCTCGTCCGCAGTCCTGGTGGCTCGCGGTTAAAGGTATTCAAGAACCAATCCCGATAGTCGTCGTTCTTACCAGGGTTCTCACGAGCCCACCCGGCGCGTGCCGTGGTAAACTCTTCAGGTCGAGACGTGAATATGAACGCGTCTAAGTATCCGGCTTCCTTGGCGTATACCAATTCGTCCAGCGGACCGTAGGGAGAGGTGTCGAAAGCCGTGCGGCCAAGCAACCATGCGTCCGCGACTCGTGATAGAATAGCCCGCTCCAGATCATATTCTACAGCGGTAGGTGCTTCTGGAAGCCACTCCTCCTGGCGGCCCATCGTGACCATAAGGTGCAGGTGCGCATAGATCTGATGGACGAGCATAGCATCAGCCGCTCCACCAAAGACAGGAATTCGGACAGTATCCCCTTCGATCTCAAGACGATCCCAAACGTAAACCTCCTCAGGTGTTGGCCGGCTCTCAACCAAGAACGTGGGATCCTCCACGATGTTCCTCTCCTCCCGCATAACCCATTCGTGGATTTCTTGCACCCGCTCTTGTTCCACACGTAAACGAGCCCCGGAGTGGATGATAATGGGTCGTGGCACTGGCACTTCCGGAGTTCCTGTGGCACAACCCGTGGATACCGCCAACAGGATGATCACCGTCCGCGTAAGGGTCGATCTAGGAGAACCGGCAAACTCTAAGATTGGTAGTGTCGTCATCTGTCCCTTAGTCCGCCTAATCAAAAGCCTTGACACTCAAGGGTCCGTGACCCGAATTGAGTGCACCTGAAAACAAGAGTAAAGTAGGAGCTAACGTGCTAGGCACGTTCATCGACGATGTACAGGGCTTCCATTCGCCCCAAACTATGACACCCACCGAGTTGGGCGACGGCCTCGCGCAACTCATCTGGGAGAGCTTCTCCGACTTCTTCACAAAAGAAGATGCCGAGCCTCCCCTGCCTGACATTAATATTTTCTCTGAAGATGAAAACCGTTCGAGTCGCACAATTGAAGAGGCACTTATTTTTTTTATGTGGGCGTACACGCGCGGAGGTCAGATGGCATTCTTGGGTCGGGTACCAGACGAGAGGATTCGGGTAGGGTTAGATACTCTCCATCGAGCGGTCTTCGAGGACATGGTAGAACATGGAACACCAGAGTCCCAACTCCCGATGTTTGAGCGGCGTGTGGTCACCCGGTATGCGGAGTACCAGCAAGCTGCAACCGAGTCAGATCATCGACTCGGGGAAGCAGCATCAAGACACCTCATGGGGCACCAAGCGAACAAGTCCTTGTCGGCAGTACTCAGTGAGCGTGCGATCCCCATTGTGAACCCGCTGCGGGACTTCCTCGATGAAGTGGTTCTGATCGATTCCTAGAGGAAGCAGGATTAAACGCTTTATTCAGCCTACCTTGTCCACTTCATGACTTCGAATGGACTGCGACAGTCCCTACACCAGTAGCTGCTTACTGAGGCGTTACCGCCAAAAGCGTTCATGATCTCCGTCTCACCTCCTAAGCAGAAGGGGCACGCAGGGCTCACAGGAAGCAACGAGGGCGCTTCGCTTATCCGGGCCTCGGGGTCGAAGGACGATTCTTGGGCCACCTTCTTCTCTGCCCCATGTCTGAGAGGCATATCCTTCTCCCTCATTCGACCAACAGCGCCCGGTTGCGGTCACCTCTTACCCGCTCGATAGCTTCCTCATCCGGGCGACCGGGTCCGCGTGCGCGATCCTCGTCCCAGCCACTGTGGGGTTGAGCCCGGTCGATATTGACCTCCACTAAGGCAGTAAGATCACGTAATCGCTCCCGAAGAACCTCTGTCATAGACTCGCCGGACTCAGTAACACCCGATACTACCATAGCCCTGGCAGATGCATCATCTGCACCGAGCCACGCCAACACGGGTGGCAGCAAACGTTCGGTGGAGTCATGCAAAAGGGTTCTAGCCTTGTGGCTGGAGTCCGCGAGGCGTCGGTACCATGCCTTCGCGAGGCTCGCGTGAAACTCCTCCTCGGCCAGCATCTTTGGAACCCTAGTCCGCGCTGCTTCGTAACTACCGCGACTGAACCCAAGGAGCGCGACTGAGATAGCTTCATCTACTACCGTCATAGCTGCAACGAGGCCCGCCCAATGATCAAAGGGCTCATCTAATGCACCGACCGACGCATAATCTTCACCCGGCCGCTCGTGCTCGACCTCTAGCGGGTCAAGGCCTACATCCTTGAGCATGGCATATAGGAGTCGGGCATGACCCCACTCGTCTTGGGCCATGGCTGAAACGGCGATTCCAGCTTCTATGGAAGGGGCTCCTAGCAGCCAGTCAGAGTAGCGGATGCCCATCATTCGTTTACTGTCTGCAAGCGTAAGGATTAGACGACGGAGAGCACTCATCCCTGTCCCATCAAGGTCTCGGATCTCTAGTGGCTCATTCATTCACCTTCCCCTGTCAATCCAGTGAAGGGACCATCCTGACGGTTTACTGGAATGATGGCGGTGCGTCGGATCACACACATCTCGAACCAGTGCTCTTCGTCATATGTCTTCCATGCGTAGACCCGCGCCATTTCATCGTCCAGGGCGTCCAGATAGCCGATGTGGGCAAGTTGGTCACCGCGGTGCTTCCGAGCGAACACGTCATAAACTCTTTCAAGCATATCGGCTAAATCCCCACTCCTAGTCGACCGAGCTTCGTTCGTCCCGCGGATGTCACCCTCTCTGTAGTCCACGGAGGATCCCAGACTTCGATGATTTCAACTTTCCTGATCCACGGTTCAATCTCAAGTCGATCTATCACGTCTTCACGGATAAACTCCATGCAGGGACACGCGGTGGACGTAAAAGTTACCTGTACTCTAGCGATCTCATCGATCAACTCGACACCGTAGACCAGGCCGAGTTCTACCAGAGATATCGGCAACTCGGGGTCTAAGACCTCATCAAGAGCTGCCCACGTCGCTCCAATACGGTCGACGGGAACTTCCTTGAGGGGGTCTGTCCAGCGATCACGTCCTCCGCTCTTGTGAGTAGAAATCCGACCTGGAAGCCCTGCATCAATCAAGGGAGTCTTGGTGAGTACTGCCGGCATGGTCATCCCTCTAGCTAGGCCTGCGGTTTCCCTTCTAGCCATCCCTTCACATCTCCTCGGGAACGCTGAATTGACTCCACATAGATTTCATTCATCGGGCCCCGGCCCTTCCATCGCGT
>JYMV01045534.1_pt1 | contig 14136 bp, 12 predicted proteins | sample 338911 | NCBI WGS metagenome assembly JYMV01 (sample SAMN03354496, study PRJNA234377) | hydrothermal vent metagenome | biome: Deep sea; feature: Hydrothermal plumes at the Eastern Lau Spreading Center, Western Pacific Ocean; material: Seawater | place: Tonga | collected 2009 | depth 2000 m m
TGATACGACCTATTCTGACGAAGCACTTCAGATAGCCCTGGATTACAACCTGACGATTCTGGGGACATCCGATATTCACGGGATTGTAGATTGGCAGTACAAGATTCCGGACCAGGGACATCGACCGGTGACGCTGGTTTTTGCCCGTGAACGAACGGCTGAATCGATCAAACAGGGATTAGAGAAAAGACGTACCATAGTATGGTTCAAAAACCTATTGATTGGCAGGGAAGAATATATCCAGCCTTTGATACGCGAATGCCTGAATGTTTCAACCGTAAGGACTCGGAAAAAATCCACTGTTGTATCGGTGACAATAACCAACCTTTCAGATGCAGAATTTGTTCTGAAAAACCTGTCCGATTATACTTTTTACGCTGATGCTGATTTGATCACGATCCCACCGCACGGAGATAAACTTCTGGAGGTAAAAACACTTAACCGACTCTCGAAGTTTGATCTTCGATTCAGTGTTTTGAATGCGGTCACCGCACCGGGGATACATCCGGAGTTAACACTGTCTGTAACCAGGCGCTGACTATCTTCTTCTATGGGATAATTCTCTGTATTGGTATCTTGTTAGATCACGATGTGGCGTTTTACATTAGGCACCCATAAATGCCAAACTTTACTTTATATATAAACGGAGAAAAACGGCAAATCAATGTAGACAGTAGTACTCCAGTGCTATGGGTTCTGCGAGATGAATTAAAACTCACAGGTACAAAATATGGCTGCGGGAGAGGTCTCTGTGGTGCCTGCACTGTACATATTAATGGAGAAGCAACCCGTTCCTGTATCACCGCAGTTGATACCGTAAATGGAGAAGAAATCACAACCATAGAAGGTTTGCAACAGGGTGATATCTTTCACCCGGTTCAGAAGGCCTGGATGGCGGAGGATGTACCTCAGTGCGGCTATTGCCAGTCTGGCCAGATCATGACTGCAGCAGCTCTATTGGCTCGTAAACCAGACCCGGCGGATGAGGATATTGACGCCGCAATGAAAATGAATATTTGTCGCTGTGGCACCTATCAACGGATCCGTAAAGCCGTGCATCATGCAGCAGAAGAGATTAAACGTGGCTGATAAAACTGTTATTAACCGCAGAGATTTTATTAAAACCGCTACCGCTGCAGGAGCGGGACTCGTGATTGGATTTCATCTGCCGTTTCGCAATCGCCTGCAGGCAGCCAGTGTAGGCCTGCAAAGTTCCTTCGCTCCCAATGCCTGGATCATTGTGCAGCCTGATAATCAGGTCATCTTCAGAGTGACAAAATCAGAAATGGGGCAGGGAGTATGGACTTCTTTGCCAATGATCATTGCCGAGGAGATGGATCTGGACTGGTCAACAATCAAGGTTGAACAGGCATTAGAGTCTGAGGGTACCGGTGGCAGTAGGTCCATAAGGGGTTTATGGAAACCCTTGCGGAAGGCTGGAGCAAAAGCCAAAGATATGCTTCTGGAAGCTGCTGCTCAGGAATGGCAGGTTGAGAAAAATGAATGTGTTGCAGAAAATGGAATGATAAAGCACAAGCCTACCGGAAAGAAATTTAAATATGGCGACCTGGCAATAGCTGCGTCCAAACTACCGGTACCGGGTAAAGTGCAGCTTAAAAACCCATCTGATTTCAAGATAATAGGAACTGATGCCTTACGCACAGACACACCTTTAAAAATAAATGGCCGAGCACAGTTTGCTATGGATGTAAACCTTGATGGAATGGTCTATGCTTTTGTTGTGCGTTGCCCAATCTTTGGCGGGACATTCAAATCCATGGATACACGTAAAGCCATGGCGATAAATGGAGCTCTTGATATTTTTGAAGTTTCAAATGGTGTTGCGGTTGTTGGTTCGACTACCTGGGCTGCGCTGCAAGCCAGGAAGGCGCTTGATATAACTTGGGATAAAGGGACAACGGCAGATCTGAACAGTGATTCCATTGCTGAGTTTTTAAGAAAACAAGGACGGAAAAGAGCTGCTAAAGGCAGAAATGACGGTAATCCGAAACGTGCTCTAAAAAATGCAGAAACTGTTGTTGAAGCTGTTTATCAGGTGCCCTTTCAGGCCCATGCTACTATGGAGCCCATGAACTGTGTCGTTGATGTTCAGCCGGATCGCTGTCGGTTATGGGCACCGACCCAATCGCCTGGCGATGCCCGGAAACAAGCGGCAAAAATCACGGGACTGCCAAAGGATAAAGTTGAGGTCAATGTCACCTTTCTTGGCGGCGGGTTTGGCCGCCGGGCATTTAATGACTTCGTTGGCGATGCGCTGGAAGTTTCCTATCGTATGAAAAAACCCGTCAAACTGATCTGGATGCGGGAAGATGATATGCGGCATGATTATTATCGCCCTGCAAGCCGGCATATTATGGCCGGCGGTTTGAGTTCGGATGGAAAGCTTGAGGTGTGGACGCACCGTGTTGTCGCGCCATCTATTCTATTTGGCCAGATGTTCAAATATCCCGTACCACTAAAGGATAAACTGGATATTGTTGCGTTGGAAGGTGCCAAGAATATTGCTTATGCAATCCCAAATATACGGGTGGAATATAAATCTGCGAATACTGCGGTTCCTGTTGGGTGGTGGCGGTCCGTGTATGATTCACAAAATGCCTATGCAAACGAGTGTTTCATAGATGAACTCGCTGAGTCTGCAGGTCAAGATCCATTACAATTTCGATTGACCTATCTTGCAGATTCACCTCGTGATACCCAGGTATTGAAAATGGCAGCAAAAAAAGTGAATTGGGGGGAGAAACTGTCTGCAGGAAGATTTCAAGGATTGGCATGTCATGCCTCGTTCAAATCACATGTAGCTCAGGTAGCGGAAGTTTCCGTGAATAATCGGGGGATGATACAGGTCCACCGTGTCGTGTGTACTATCGATTGTGGGCAGGTGGTTAATCCCTCTATTGTTCGCTCACAGATAGAAAGTGCCATTGTTTACGGACTTTCAGCGGCTTTGAAGGGCGAAATCACCATCGAAAATGGCGGTGTTGTTCAGGGGAATTTTCATGAATTTGAAGTTCTTCGTTTTCACGAGATGCCGAAGATTGAGGTTTATATTGTTAAAAGTGATGAGCATCCTGGAGGCGTTGGTGAGCCAGGCTTGCCGCCGATTGCTCCAGCAGTGGCCAATGCTGTGTTTGCCGCTACAGGAAAACGGATCCGAAAATTGCCAATTAAGCCAGAAGATTTGAAATCCTGATAAATAAAATCATCCCAATCTTTTATGTATTGTTATTGGGATGCGAGCACATGTCAGATTCCAAGTTAAAATTTATTATTGACTATCCCAGGGAAGATAACGGAACCTTGATTGAAGGCCGTATATTACTTCTTTTAGGGCACAATGATGAAAAAGAGCCTCGTTTCCAGATCAATGATAAAGCCGGTACAGGGCTTGTATTTGGCATCGATGCTATTGGCGAGCAACCATCGAAAGGTGTCACGATTGATGGGAATGTATTTGGTTATCCGGTAAAAAGCCTTGATGACATACCTGCTGGTGAATATTGGGTCCAGGGACTGCTCCACAGATATGAAACTTTCAACCTGAAAACCGGACATACTGTTAAATTGCCCATGGATCACGGCGAAGGGCAGCGCTGGGATTCTGCACCGGGGAATAATTATAGTGTCCCGAAGAAAATGTTTCTGGATCCAGCCAAAAGATCTAATATTAAGATCCAGCTCGATCAGGAGATCCCGCCCATAGAACAGCCGGATGATACCAAATATGTTAAACATGTGAAAATCAAGAGCAAACTGCTCAGTGACTTTTGGGGACGCCCGATGTACTTGGGTGCTCATGTTCTGCTTCCGGAAGGATATGATGATCATCCCGAAGTACGTTATCCGCTCATGATCTTCCATGGACATTTTCCCAAAAACTTTGGTGGTTTTCGGGTTGAACCGCCAGATCCTGATTTGGAGCCGGAATATAGCGACCGGTTTCGATTGGAAGGGTACAATCGAATTGTTCAGGAATACGATTATAAATTCTACAAAGATTGGACAAGCGTGGATTTTCCCAGGGTTTTAGTGATTGAGATTCAGCATGCCAATCCGTATTATGATGATTCCTACGCTGTCAATTCAGAAAATCTGGGTCCATATGGTGATGCCATCACTTATGAGCTGATACCATATATAGAAAAGAAGTTCCGAGGCATTGGTACAGGATGGTCTCGGTTTCTCTATGGTGGCTCAACCGGCGGCTGGGAAGCTTTGGCTGTCCAAATCTTTTATCCTGATGAATACAATGGGTGTTACGCAGCTTGCCCGGATCCTATAGATTTTCGCGCATACTGCCTCGTAAATATTTATGAAGATAAAAATGCCTATTATACCGGTCCTGCTTTTAAACCTGTTCCGCGTCCCGGACACAGGAATTATCGTGGTGAACTGGATGCAACTTTGGAGCAAATGAATCATAAGGAACTGGCTTTGGGAACCCATAGCCGCTCTGGAGACCAGTGGGATATCTGGGATGCAGTTTATAGTCCCATGGGTCCTGATGGATATCCACAGCCTGTGTGGGATAAACTTTCTGGAGTCATTAACCATAGTGTGGCAGAATACTGGCGGGAAAATTATGATTTAAAATATATACTGGAACGAGACTGGGCAAAGCTCGGGCTCAGGCTGGAGGGGAAGATCCATATATACTGCGGAGATATGGATAATTATTACCTAAATAACGCTGTGTACCTGATGGAAGAATTCCTGGAAGGCACAAAAGATCCCTACTATGATGGGGAAGTGGATTATGGGGACCGGGCAGAACACTGTTGGAATGGTGACCATACCCGGCCGAACGCTATTTCCAGGCTTCGTTACAACCAGATGTTTATCAAGAAAGCAGTTCAGCGAATGGAAAAGACCGCTCCATCGGATGCTGACCTTAAGAGTTGGCGCTACTAATAGAAATCATTTCAGATCAATCAGCATTTAATTTTTTCTTACCCATCCTGGTTTATCTTTAAAATGACTCGTCGAAAAAAAATACTCACTGAAATCGAAGTACGGAAGATCAGTGCTATTATTCGTACAGACGATAAAAAACTAGCCGCTGATGCTATGAATGCCGCTGTGGAAGGCGGGTTTCGTATAGTGGAATTCACGCTCACCACTCCAGGAGCTCTTCAGCTGATCTCGGAATTCAGAAAAAGAGATGATGATCTTCTTGTTGGTGCTGGCACTGTTATGTCTGTTGATCAGGCGAACGATGCTGTAAATGCCGGTGCTCAGTTTATTGTTTCACCTGTATGCAACCCAGAGATTATCAGCTATGCAGTAGAAATTGACGTAGTTAGTATACCCGGTACGTATACTGCTACAGAGATGGATACGGCACACCAACTGGGGGCTGATATGGTGAAATTATTTCCTGCCCCGGCAGATATACCTGGATATTTATCTGCAATTCTTGGCCCTATGCCTTACCTGAAGATTTTCCCGACTAACGGCGTTGATATTGATAATATGTTGTCAGTATTGAGCGCAGGGGCTGCCGGTGTAGGATTTGTAAAGACTCTTTTCAACCCGACAGATATGGAGATGAATGATTTTACAGCAATTAAAAAAAGGGCTACAGCTATATTTAGCCGTTTAATTCAGGCAGGTTCAGTCTAAACCCTTCTTCCATCTATGTTCCTGGATTAATTAAAAAGCTACCCGATCAGTTTTCCAATTCCTCCTTATTTTCCAGAAAATTTTGGCGGATATTTTTTATGCCAGGTGGTTGCATCCTGGTATACCTGGGCCACTGCTATAGCATTTCCATCCTTATAGAGATTTGCGATAAAACTGATGCTTGTAGGCGATCCGTTCTTATCGAACCCGTTTGGCAGTACCACACATGGATGACCGGACAGATTGGTGCGTAGTAGGTTATCGCCCCAAAAGGAAGGTACTATATACACATCTATTGACTCAAAAAGTTTATTCATTTTTTCATTCAGGAGTATACGGGCGCGGTTGGCCTGGATATACTCAACTGCAGGAATATAACGGGCCTTCCTGAAAACATTGGGCCAGGCCATGCGCATTTGCCGAACCAGTTCATCATCCCGGTTACTACGGGTCAATTCATCGAAGGCCGCAGCGGCTTCGGCACTCAGGATAAAGGATAGAGCTTTAACCGGAAACTCAGGCAATTCAATGGGAATTAAATTAAGCCCTAGGGATTTCAATATTTCCAGAACAGCTTTATCGTTTTCTTTCGTGGATGTATCCTTAAAAGCAGATTCTACATAAGCGACACGTAAATTTTCTATTTGCTTTGGTCTGGGAACTTGAAATGGCACATCGATAACAGATCGATCCAGGTTATCCGAACCCCTGATAATATTGTAGATGAGTGCACAATCAGCTACAGAACGACACATAGGCCCCAGTTTATCCATTGTCCAGCTGAGTGCCATGGCCCCAGCCCGGCTTACAGTCCCAAAGGTTGGCCGCAAGCCCGTTACACCATTACGGGTAGAAGGTGATACGATGGAACCCCAGGTTTCTGACCCGATCGAAAAAGCAACCAACCCAGCCGCAGTGGCTGATCCTGGTCCCGCTGAGCTACCGCTGGAGCCTTGTTCCAAATCCCAGGGATTACGGGTTTTACCACCAAACCATACGTCACCCCAGGCCAAAGCACCTAAAGTCAACTTAGCTATCAGCACTGCACCGGCTGCCTCCAATTTATCGATGACCGTGGCGGTTTCATCTATTATTTGTTCTTGGTAGGGTGTGGCACCCCAGGTGGTCCGGTATCCGGGTACAGCTAGAAGATCCTTGGCACCATAGGGTATGCCATGCAGTGGCCCGCGATAGTATCCAGATCCGATTTCTTTATCTGCTCGTCTGGCCTGTTTTAAGGCTAATTCTTTAGTCAGGGATATAACGCATTCCAGTTCGGGTCCATACCGCTTCAGACGATCCAGGTACATGAGAGTCAACTCTTCTGATGTAACATGTTGTGTGCGTATTAGATACGCCAATTCACCCACTGTCATAAATGCACATTCTTCAAGATTATCTGGGCGGGATATAACTATTTCCTGAAATTGGTATTGGTCATTTCCACTGGGGATTTGGAATCCGGGTAACTGAGGCTGGAAATAGAGTGGAAAAGCCACATGATTAGGCAGTTCCAGTTTTCGCAGATCTTTATATTGTTCACGTAAATCAACAAGGTCCGGTAAAATGGAATCTCTTTCTGAATCTGTAAACTCCAAACCAAGTAGATTTTCAGTACTTTGTAAATGTCGTTTTACAATTTTTTCTGAATCACCACACGCTGAAATAATCAATAGTAATAAAAGTAAATATTTTTTCATTTTGATTTCCCTTTTTCTTAAAAGCTATGAATTATACTGCTGATTCTGTTTTTAATACAATGATCGACCGGTATTTTGGTATAAGCAATACTAGGATTATTCCTGCCGCAGCCAATAGAAAATGAACGCTGGTAAAATTCATACCAATCTGAACAGAATAGTTCTCTACGATCCAGCCAGCCAGCATTGCACTACTGATTACAGCCAGACGGGTGTATACTCCCAGAATTGTTTGTACCCGACCCATGATCCGATTGGGAATTTGTTCCATGAAAGTAGTACGTATGCAGATCCGGGCTGAGTTGTTGTGCAGGCCCATGAGTAGATAGGCTGCAGCCGCCAAAGCAATATGGAAAAATCCCGGGGAAAGCCAAGCCATAACTGCTGAGATAAGATAGCACACGAGTAAAAACCGGTGTCTTCCCAAAATAGTTGCACCAATTCCGGCCAGAATTGTTGACAATAGAGCTCCAATACCATATAGTCCTTCCATGATCCCATATCCCCAACTGCCAGCCAGATATACATCTCTGGACATGGTTATAGTGATAATGGACAATGCTCCCCAGATTGCTACGTCAGCTAGGATTGTAGTAAGTCCAAGCAGTAGAACGCCCAGGTTCTGTTTAAAAAACTTGAATCCTTTCATAAGCGCAGTCAATATTTTTTCACCATTACCGGATTTTCCCTGGTAGGAAAATGGAGCCAGGCTGATCAGGATCCCGGAAATCAGGTAGGTCAGAGCATTAATAGCCAGAGCTGTATTAACGCCATAATAATGAACGACCAAACCGCCAAGACCCGCTCCCAGGATCGATCCGGACTGATAGCTGGCAGATAGCAGTGCATTGGCATTGAAATATTCATCCGGTTCCACCAGCTGCTGCACAAAAGCCTGGGCCGTGGGCCAGAATAGGGAATTACCGGTACCCATAAGCAATACCATTATAAATAAACCCGTCATCGTAAATGAATTCAATAAGAGTGTCGCTAAAAAAACAATAATGATCACCATCCGCACAATGTCGAGAATAACCATAAGCCATTTTCGATTCATTCGATCTATGATTACACCTGCAAATAGAGCCAGTAACACGCCCGGGATAGTCGCCGCTGCCATAATCTTTCCTAGGGCAAGTTCTGATCCGGTTTCTTCCAATACCAGCCAACTGATACTGATCAAGTTAAATCCGAAACCAATCAGTGAAATGGCATTACCGAGGAAAAAGAGAATAAATGTCGGATTTCTTAAAAGTGTCAACAATTTTCAATTCCATAGTAGAATATCGTTAAAATGAAGAGCAAATGTTAGTTTAAGTATGGGAATGAAAAGGGAAAAAATACTACTTAGGGCAGCACATACAGACGTAACAATTAGGTGTGATCCTTATAAATTGCAGTATATTCCCGCGGAATTGATAATTAATTTTAACGGATTGAAATGGTAGTTAAATCACATAATAGAACTTGCATGAATTGCCAACTTTTTTTGTCTGTCTTACTCTTTGGTATCACTGTTGGTTTAGCTCAGCCCGGCTCGCTTGTCGCATATGAGTATCTGGGATCAATGGAAGCTGGTGAAATTGAAACGGCATTAAATATTGCCTTTGGTCCAGATGCTCCAACATCAATCTACTCCATATCAATGTACAGCGTTGCTTATGAAATACAGAAATCAGATGGAACTGCTGACACTCTTTCTGGCGCCGTTGCATTTCCACATGATCCGACAAGGGCGTTTCCCATTGCCAGTTATCAGCATGGCACCACGATCTTAGATAACGCAGTTCCATCTATCACCGGGTTAAGTCCTGAAAACTTTGAAATAATCTTTATTGCGATTGTCGCGAGTTCCAATGGTTTTATTACAGTCTTTCCAGATTACATGGGATTGGGAATTTCAGATGGATACCACCCCTATATTATTGCAGATCCATATACCCTGGCTGTGACAAATTTAATTAGAGCGATTAAACATTTGCCTTCCGAGATTGATCCTGGAGAGTCCTTCCAATGGAACAACCAGCTCTACCTTTTGGGTTATTCGGAAGGCGGATATGCTACTCTGGCCGCGCAAAAAGGAATAGAAGAATCTGTATTAGATGAATTGCCAATTACAGCTTCTTTTCCCATGGCTGGCCCCTATGACCTTTCGGGAACAATGGTGGATTATTTTTTATCTATTCCAGACTATCCACAACCATTTTATGTTGCAAATGTTTTATTTACTCACTTGGATTATTATGGATCTTTGGATGATCTAGACCAGTATTTTCTTCCGGCCTGGGCAGACACTCTACCGATTTTATTTGATGGCACGCATTCCGGATGGGAGATCAATGATCTGATGCCGGATAATCCTTTAGATATTTTATTGCCGGAAACATTAGAAGAATTCACAGCGGATAGTAGTCATTTTTTCCGGGTAACTCTGGCAGAAAACACGCTCCTGGATTGGGTTCCTGTGACCCCGACATACCTGATCCATGGCATGGGAGATGATATTGTTCCCTATGCCAATTCTGAGGTTGCCTATATAGATTTTATTTTAGGAGGTGCGCTGGATGTAACATTGGTCAATATTTCAGAGTCTGAAGGCGGCCATGCTGAAGTTGCTTTACCCTGCATTTTATATGCTTATGAGACAATGTTGCTGTATCAGGCAATAAGCCCTAAGGGCGATATAGATGGTGATGGAAACTTGTCTGAAAATGATTTTGACCTCCTGGTGCAGTCCATTCTCAATGGTGCTGCATTGGGGGCTTTTGAGACTTGGGCAGGTGATTGGGATTACGACGGAAGTCATTCCATTTTTGATTTGACAGCTATTTCCCTAGCCATTGATTAGCCCGTAAACCACGGAGTTATTATGAAACGTTTTATTTTCTGTTTTTTCTTGATGTATGTAGCCTTTCCTGAAGCTTTGCCGGATGTTAGGCCAGTGCACACTTATTCCATCGTAGCGCTTGACCCAGAGACAGGTCAACTTGGCGTTGCCGTCCAGAGCCATTGGTTCTCAGTGGGATCTCTGGTTCCCTGGGCTAAGGCTGGTGTAGGCGCTGTGGCCACCCAGTCGTTTGTTAAAGTCGAATATGGTCCGGATGGACTGAAGCTGATGGAACAAGGATTCACTGCAAACCAAGCTTTGGAAAAACTGGTTTCTGCGGATGAGGGAGAAGCAGTCCGCCAGGTAGCTATGATAGATATCCATGGTAATGTTGCTGCCTACACAGGTTCACGATGTATTTTTGCAGCAGGTGATCAACAGGGAAAGAATTATTCCGTACAGGCTAACTTGATGGAACATGAAACAGTTTGGCCGGCTATGGCTGAGGCATTTGAAAATTCATCCGGTGATCTGGCAGACAGAATGATGGCTGCTCTGACGGCAGCGGAAGCAAAAGGTGGCGATATACGCGGCAAGCAGTCTGCTGCGATGCTGATTGTTACCGGAGAGCCCACCGGGATTCCATGGAAAGATAAAATTCTTGATCTGCGGATAGATGATCATCCGGAACCACTACTTGAATTACAGCGCCTGATTCGAGTACACCGTGCTTATCAGCATGCAAATAAAGGTGATTTATATGTAGAGCATAAGGAAATCGAAAAAGCCCTTATTGAATATAAAAAGGCAGCAGAATATTACCCGGAGAACCCGGAATTACCTTATTGGTCCGCGGTGGCCTTAGCTGATATTGGACGGATTAATGAAGCCCTGCCGATCTTTCGCGATGTGTTTTCCCGGGAACCCCGATTAAGAGCTCTTGTCCCGCGATTAGTGAAAAGCAGCCTGCTCCCGGATGATAAAAACCTGATTGATCAGATCATATCAATCAAATAAACTCATTGATTACTTAATGGGTTAATTCCATTTTGGTGAGTGCATTCATTATTTAATTTAACCTATGAAATATATCCAGCGGGCAGGACTCATTTTGCCATTCTGGCTGCTATCTGCCTGCTATTTTCTAATTCCCTTTGTCCGGGGTCCGATGCAGCCGCCTTCCTTATTGATTGATATTGATAATGCAATACCATTTATCTGGTGGATGATCATACCTTACTATCTTTACTATATTGCTCTCTTCTTGCCACTTTTGATTAATGAACAATCAAAACTGCAAACTTATACATCTATTGCTATGCAGCTATTGTTGATCTCTTATGCGGTTTTTATTATCTGGCCGATTACCTGTGAAGTTGTAATGGATAATGTCAAACCGAATCCGTTCATGTTTCTCTATGATGCGGTCGAATTTTCCTGGCTTAAACAAAATGCACTGCCGTCCGTGCACGTTATTATTAGCGGTTTTACCGGCTTGGTCCTTGCAGATGAAAAACCTGATTTAAAATGGATGTTCTGGTTGGGTATTGTGCTGGTATTTCTTTCAACATTTTTTGCAAAGCAGCATTTCATCGCTGATGGGATAGCCGGATTGATTCTGTCTTTTGCAGGATATCAACTATGGAAAAAATCTTTCTAAGCTACTAAAATGAAAAAATCTTTAATACGTGTGCTCCTATTTATATGTCTTGTCTTTCTTTTAGGATGGTATATTTTAATTTGGTCGACCTATTTATGAATATAAGATCCATTCTTCCGTATTTTTGCCTGTTGGTTTCACTGGCATTGGCAGAAATCGATTCCACTGCTGCATCTCATGACCCATGGTTTGCATACGACAAAGTGCTGCATTTCGGGGTAAGCTGTTCCATTGTTTTAAGCACCCAGTATGTGCTTGCGGAAAAAATGAATGTGAATGAGAACGAGGCAGTACCTGTTGGAGTGATATGTTCCTTGGGAAACGGGATTATCAAGGAGATTTGGGACAGCCGGCAGCCCGGTGGGTTTATCAGCAGGAGAGATCTTATTGTTGATATAGCTGGAATTCTAGTGGGAATTTGGATTATATCTTTATGAATCTTTCTATCTGGAAATGGATAGTAATTCTCTTTTGGATGGGTATGGCTTCTGGTATTGTTATTGGGTTGTACCTTTTTTTCAATATTCCAGATGAGATTGCCGGTCCTTTGTTATTTATTGGAATTGGAATCGCTGTTTCTACTGCTCTGAATTATTACCGGGAAAAAGATTCTACTTCAGTAAAGTAATTTTTTCAGTCACGGCAATTTGACCGTCAAGTTTAAGCACTAGAAAGTATAATCCGGAGGGCAAGGTTTTACTATTAAATGGGACTATATGCTTTCCCGATGGTAGTGGGACTTTTATGATGGATGAAGACCACCTGCCCAGCAGATCGAAGATATCCAGTGATACTTGGTGATTTCCATCTAAAAACAGCTCTAATCTGGTTTTGGGATTCAATGGGTTGGACATCACCTTCAGTATCTTATTGGGGAAACTTTTTACCACAATGGTATCATGACGTGTTTCTTGACCATGACAGTCCACATCGCTCAATGAATAAGCGTATATTTGATTCGGAAGAATTTGAGTGTCCTTAATTAAGTATAATGTAGTAGCGGTGGTTGAACCCTGACCCTGGAGCAGGGGATTGATCCGATAGTCCTGCCACTGCGACAGGGGATTTCCAGCTAGACCTTTATATATTAAATACCCAAGATTTTCAATTTCACTGGCAGTGGCCCATTCCAGAATGATATGTCCTTTTTCTGCTTTGGCGGTCCAGCGGATCAATTCCACGGGCAGAGAGGCATCACTACTGGTATCAAAATAATATTGATCGAACTCAGCGCCTGCCCTGGGCGTTGCGCCACTGGAATGTTTAGCAACAAACCCAAAGTAGCCATTGGAAAAACTTGTATAGTTGTTATCCGTTGCGGTTCCCTGGCTCGTCGCTGCATTCGTGGAACTGGGAACGGCTGTGGCCACATCCCCGGAACCGTTTGAGGTCGGCAGGGATGATGTATACAAGGTCCATGATGAGCTGGAATTCCGTGTAACTCGAACAAGAAAACCAATATCTGTTAACCCATTCGATACCGCACCAGAAGAGGTGATGACCGCGGTGGCACTTCCGTCATCAATGCGCTCAAGGACGATCTCATCATCTCCGCTGCTATCCCCAAACCGGATGCGGTATCCATCCACTGTGCTTGCTGTTACATCCGATTCATTAGCATATAGCCAGACATAACTCATTTTTGAGGATGCGGCTGCGGATGAGCTACGCCTACCCATCCAAAATCCCCAAGACTGAGATGTCCCCCAAGATGCCGTTCGTTGGGTGGTTAGATATTTTGTACCACTACCAGAAGATACAGCCAGGCGTAATGTATAGGAGTTGGATGCCCCGGCCCCGCAGGTACTGGTAGTGACGATTTCCCAATCACTCGTATTCCCACTCCAAGCGGGACTGCTGGAAAAATCACCATCCGAAAAGGTATCTATCACCTGAGCAGAAAGACTAGAGAGAAATAAAAGTAAAACCCCAGAGAGAATATGAATGATGCTGTAATTCTGGGGTTTATTTATCATGAAATAGTCGAGAACTAAGTAATTTGAACGTCAGTTTTAATTGCTAATGCGTGAAATTAGCAAATTTGAAAAGCATTAAAACCACCATTTAAATTTATAATGGATATACCGCAACTGGAAAGAATGAGGGTATGGGAAAAAACCAATCAGCCATTTTCTTTGAATGATATTTATTCCGCCAATCATGCGGGAACATGGGTGTTTCCTGGTTTGTTGGAATACTAAACCATGAATCCTAGAATTTTTTTCTTTGACATCATTTTTATTTTCTTCTTTATAGTAATAGGGAGCAATTTTGCCCAGGTCAAGGAACGAAAAATAATTAAGGAT
>JYMV01046986.1_pt1 | contig 14136 bp, 11 predicted proteins | sample 338911 | NCBI WGS metagenome assembly JYMV01 (sample SAMN03354496, study PRJNA234377) | hydrothermal vent metagenome | biome: Deep sea; feature: Hydrothermal plumes at the Eastern Lau Spreading Center, Western Pacific Ocean; material: Seawater | place: Tonga | collected 2009 | depth 2000 m m
TGGCATATCGTGAAAGCCGTCGATTTTGAAGGCATCATATTCTCCGGGTAGATATTCAAAAACTCTCGTCCCATCAAAGCCATCATACCAAATATCCGCTGCCACTTTCCCATCTCTCATGGCCGAAATGCTAACAGGGCCTGTAATTTCTCCTACATTTTTAACCATCACCAGGTTTCCGTTTTCATCACTTTTCTGGGCAATAATTTTATAATCCAGTTTTTTTGTGGTGTTGATCATATCGTCAAAGAACCAATCCAAATTTTTACCGGAGACTTCCTCCATCACCTCTTTGAGGTCGCCGGGCTGCGGGTGCTTGAATTTCCAGCGATCGTAGTAGGTATGCATAGCGCTGTCCATGGTTTTTTTACCTAAGTAAGCCATCAAATAATCAAATACCACCGCTGTTTTTCCGTACACCATAGCCCCATAGTTGACCATTGTATAATGCTCAGATTTATATTCAATAGGCTGATCCAGGTTGCGCCGGGCATTCAACAAATACCCATAATAATACTGTTCTTTGTGCTTATAGCCATCCAGGTCGAAGAACCTTCCCAGCCCTGTTGTGGCCCAGCTGCCGATTAGTTTCTTATTGGGATATTTTGTTTCTATATATCTGTTTTCATTAAAGGAATTAAGTCCTTCATCCATCCAGGGATGATCCCTCTCATTAGATCCAAGGATGCCATAAAACCAATTGTGACCTATCTCGTGCATGATAACTGTTTCAAGGTCAAAAGCACTGCCTGAAGTGCCAATGACTGTCACATTCGGATACTCCATTCCGCCTCCTGCGCTCAGGGCACCGTCTACCGCTGTTGCGTGCCTGTATGGATAATCGCCATTCCAAAGTGAGTAATAATAAATTGCATCGTTCATGTATTCAATGCCGTTCTTCCAGAGGTCAGCCTCCGCGTTGGTAAACATGACCCAGGTTTCCACTACATCCTTAGAGTGCGGCAATTCTACTTCTCCTTTTAACACGTGCCACCTTTTGTCGGCAAACCAGGCAAAATCATGCACGCGTGACTGCTTAAACCTCAGCGTTTTTTTTGTAGTGCTCGACTTGGGAAATGTGACGTGTTCGAGCTTTACCTCCTGTGGTGAAACCGCCTTCAAAAGCTTTAGCGGATCAGCTAGGAATTCCTTCGTTTCTTCAATCCTTTGTTCAAGCCACTTTTTCTCTTCCTCTCCCTCAACCATGTCGCCAGTTGCGCCCACCACATAATTCTGTGGCAATGTGATGGATACATCGTAGGAACCAAATTCTGAATAGAACTCACCCTGATCGAGGTAAGGCATGGCGTGCCAGCCCTTCATATCATACACTGCCGGTTTGGGATACCATTGCGTTATCTGGTATGATTCTCCGATATGGCCCAGCCTCGAAAAAATTCCTGTAGGGATTTTTACATGAAACGGAGTTTTGATGGTGATTCGAGCACCGCTTTTAAGGGGTTCATTGAGGTCTATTTTGCAAATATCAATATGGTCTTCATCCAATGCCCATTGCACCTTTTGGCCATCAACAGTAAAGTCCAGGCTATCTATAAATCCCCTATCTTCAGCTGAGGCATAGTACAGCTCTGTGTCCTCATTTTCAACAAGCTGCCTGCACAAGGCCGTTTTTCGGTTTTTGTAAGCATTGGGCCAAAGGTGCATGTATATCTCATTGAGGTCATCAGGGGAATTATTTACGTACTCAATCTCCGCGGTGGCTATCAATTCGTGATTTTCATCATCCAGCTTCACGGAGATGACGTAATTAACCTCCTGCTGCCAATATTCTTGTGCATAGCCACAGGTGCTCAGCACTATCAACGCAACTATTACACCTGGCTTAAAATATTGCACAAAGAATTGTTTTGAAAGGTTCAATGGTTAAAGTAGTTCTTAGGCGCCCCCGAAAATCTCCGTTAATTTGGCCTTAAGCGCAGGCGACCTAAGGCCCTTGGCGATAATGATTCCCTCCTCGTCAATAAGATATGTTTGGGGAATACTGTTAATATCATACAATTTCACGGCAGCTGATTGCCAGAATCCAAGATCGCTCACATGTATCCACTCCAAACCATCTTGTTGGATCGCAGCTACCCACGCCTGCTTTTGTTTATCAAGTGAAACTCCATAAATCTCAAAACCCTTGTCATGAAACTCCTCATATATTTTAACCACGTTCGGATTTTCAAATCTGCAAGGTTTACACCAAGAAGCCCAAAAATCTATCAATACCACTTTACCGCGAAGTGAGGAGAGTGAAACGGTTTGTCCATCGGGGTCATTTAATAACAATTGAGGGGCTTCAGAGCCAACAGCCAATCTCGAAAGCTGAACAATTCTTGCATGCAAGCTCTTTACATAATCTGAGTTTGGATGGGACTCCATTAAATCCTTGTCCACTTTAATAAAGTAGGCTACATCCTCCTGAGGATTCAAATTTTCCACCGCCGCCAACAATGAGAAGGAACCACTGTGTGAATCGATAAAATTTTTCACAAAATCTGATTTGCCGACCATGAGATCCATATAGGCATTGTTAATAGAAGCTTTTGCAGAATCGAAATTGGGTTGGCCGCCAAATCTGTTTAGTGCATTGCCCAATGAATCGACTGTCATGGCAAATGACCTGATATAATCATTGAGTTCAAACATCGAATTAGATTCCTGTGATCCTTGCGCTTCATACGAATAGTATAAGTTTTTCGCGTCTCCGGTTATCGATAAGCGCTCTGAATTATCGAGCACGATATTGAAAAAGTTATTTTTCGATATCCTCACTCTATAGAAGCTCATATTGTCAGCCTGTCCTGAGAAGCTGAACTCGCCATTTTCATTCAAGACTGCCGAATCGACCGGATCCTGAGAAGTGGCGGAGAGTAAATCGAGAAAAATAGTTTCCCCGCCCGAATTGCTGAGAATTCCATTAACAGTGTATCCATCTCCGTTGTTCCTGGCTTCCCCCTCATCCGTTTGATACGAGCACCCCAGCATCAATAACATTGCTATTGAAGTTAATAAGGCCAGAATTTTCATGTCTTTCATTTGCTTTCTTCTAAGGATTTCTTCACCAGCATGCTGGCTATTTTTGGATCCGCTTTACCTTTTGACAGCTTCATCACTTCACCCATGAACAGGCCTAGCAGCCCCAGCTTACCGCTTTGATATTCGGCTACTTTATCTGGATATTTAGCAATGGCCTCCTTCACAAACTCATTTATTGACCCTTCATCGCTTTCTTTGATCCAATTGTTCTCAGTAGCTATTTCCATCGGAGATTTAGCAGAACCCTCAGTTAGCAATGGAAATATTTTTTGTGTTGCAACTGAGTAGCTGATCGTACCGTTCTCGATTAATTCGATAAGCGTTGCCAACACATCTGTAGTAACGTTGAATTCTGAGATTTCTTTTGCGTTTTCGTTTAGATAGGATTTTACCGGACCCATAATCCAGTTTACTGCGGCTTTAACTTTGCTGGTCTTTCCAATTAACTCCTCAAAATATAAAGCTATCAACTTTGATTCTGTAATAACCGTAGCATCGTAATCTGATAAGCCAAGTTCTTCCGTGTACTTTTTGTACAATTCATTGGGCAAGGCTGGCATGTTTGCTTTTATATTGTTGATGTATTCCTCATCTACAATTACAATTGGCAGATCTGGTTCCGGAAAGTACCTGTAGTCATTGGCCATTTCCTTTGTACGCATCACCAACGTTTTTCCAGTTGCTGCATCGAATGCTCTCGTTTCCTGATCGATTTTTTCGCTATTATCCAACATCTTAATCTGTCTTGTAATTTCATACTTCAATGCCCTCTGAACATTTCGAATTGAATTCATATTCTTTACCTCCACTTTCTCACCCAATTCGGTGGCCCCTTTTTCTCTGACAGATACATTTGCATCGCACCGCATACTTCCCTCTTCCATGTTGCCATCGCATATTTCAAGATAGCGAACCAGTTTTCTCACTTCCGTTAAGAACTGATAAGCTTGCTCTGAATTTTCAATAACAGGCTCGGTCACCATTTCAAGCAGCGGCACCCCGGCACGGTTCAAATCGATTAGTGAATTAAAGGGATCCTGATCATGAATGCTCTTGCCTGAATCTTCCTCCATGTGTATACGGGTAAGCTCAATGTTTCTGGTATTTCCCTCTTTGTCTTTGATAGTTATGTATCCCCCAGTGCAAATTGGCGTAGTGTGCTGGCTAATTTGATAACCCTTTGGCATATCCGAGTAGAAATAATTTTTACGTGCATATTCATTTTGCTCACGAATTTCACAATTGCACGCAATTCCAAGCCGCACACCATATTCAACCATTTTGGTGTTAATCTTTGGAAGTACACCTGGGTGGCCTAGTGAAATTACGCTAACATTTGTATTGGGAACCGCTCCATACTCTGTTGAATCAGGCGAATAGGCTTTGCTCTGGGTTAATAACTGGATGTGAACTTCAAGGCCAATTACCGCCTCGTATTTATCAGCACTCATTGTCTAGCTATTGGATAATTTAGTAATCCTGGAAGAATGAAACCCCTGCTTTGTTTTTACCATCAATAAATAAAACCCTACCTCCAAAGAACCGGTTTGAATGGTAATTTCCGAATTTTCTTCCAATTTGTCGCCTCGTATTTCTCTACCCAAAAGATCATATATCTTGTAGGACTCAGGTGTTCCTCTTTCCGATGTTAAAGAAATAGTAATCTCGTCTGTAAATGGATTTGGATAAACATCAATAATTCCGGGCTCCTCAGCTAATGTGGAAATATCGACTACTGCAGCGTTAGATGGATCCAGCACCCAAAATCCCGAAGCTATGTCGGAAATTAATAGAATTCCAGAGGGAAGCAATGGGTAAACACCCCAAGCACTAACTCCTGATCCTGGCCCAGCCTGTGTAAGATAATATCCTGCAACCGTTGTATTTCCTGGATCCGAGATATCATAAATATATACGCCATCCTGGTAATAGCTAACATAGGCGTAGTTTCCCAGAATAATTGGATTGTGTGGAATTGCATTACTATCACCATCAGAAGTAACTGAATCTATTGCAGTTATGTTGCTTAAGTCTGAGACATCCAAAATGTATACATCCACGCCGTCGGTTTCATAGGCCAGCACGTAGGTATTTCCATCATCAGTAAGCCAGCCAGAATGATTATAAGCAGCCTTGGGTTCATGTGGATCGACAACTGCCTGCAAACTACCCAGAAGTATGGGGTTACCCGGAACAGTTAAGTCGTACACAAAAAGCCCATTCCCTCCAGCGTTGAGAAAAGCGGTATCATTTCTAACATACACATCATGTACGTAACCACCAGGAGTGACAAAATTTGCAATCTCGACCGGGTTGGCTGGATTGGCAAGAGAGAACATCCTAAGCCCGGGGTTGTTGTCTCCACCACAAGAGTACAGCCTTGCGGAGGAGGAATCGATGAAAATATTGTGAGAATTTGAAAACAATGCGTTCGATTCGTAAACCATGGTAACAGAAGCTGGCAGTGAGCCAAGATCCACTATTTGTAGAGTACTCATCGAATCTTCATCTGCCACCATGTACAAATAACCATTATAATCGTGATAATCACGATGCACACATGGTGGAGAACATACCGAGACAGTACCGGGTACATAATCTACTTTTACGGTATTTACCGGATCTGTAACATCAAAGAAGTGAGTCCCATCCCACGAACCTACAACTGCATACTCTCTCCCATTTTCGACGAAACCCCAAACTTCATTATAAATTAAATTAGTGTCTTCCCAATGGTACAGCACATTCATATTAAGACTATCCTGACCAAACGAATCGGTGCATACAATGAATAGGGCAACAACAAAGATCGGCTTTCTCATGTAATGTAGCGTATGCTTCAGTTGGATGTTTTTATAATCTTATGCACGATAGATTGATGTGAATCTGTGATACCGATAACATAAAAGCCATCTGAAAGGCCAGACACATCGATACTGAGCTCTGATAATCCACTGACCGGTACAACAGCTTGCCGCAGCAATTTTCCCAACCCATCATAAACAGATATCAAGGTGTTTTTGGATAAGGTCTCCTTCGATTTTATGGTGAGCTTATCCACAGCAGGATTGGGATAAATCGATGTTGATGATTCAAAAGTAGCTTCCTCAACACCGAGGGCAACGGATACATCGAACACATACAATCCAGTTTGCATATCAGAAACCAACACCAATCCGGAAGGGAGTAGTGGGTAAACACCCCAAGCGCCTTTGTAGCTTTTAAAATTTGACAAAGAATAAGTATCATAGTAGCCCACCTTAACAGGATTTGCCGGATTTGAGATATTATATATCTGAAGCCCGTCGTAGTAATAACTAACAAACAGAAAGTCACCATCGATAATGAGATTATGAGGAATAGCGCTGGTATCTGAGCTGTTAGCGTTAATCTGTGAAAGAACTGTAATGTTCGCCAAATTGCTAACATCACATACCTTCAGATCCATTCCATGCTTTTCATCAGCGAAAACATATACAGTTCCATCATCGCTCAACCAACCTGAATGATTGTAATCCTGATCGGGGTAGATGGTCAGAGACCCTATCAATTGGGAGCTTGAAATATTAGACATATCATAGATGAAGAGGCCATCGGTACCTTTATTACAGAATACGGTGTCATTCCTGATGAACATATCATGACAATATGACCCCAGGTTGCCAATCAGAATAGGGTTAACAGGATCGGCTAATGAAAATATCCTGCCATCGGCATTATACAACCTCGCTGATGCGGAATCAATAAATATATTATGACTCCTGTCGATCAGGGTATCATCATCATAAACGACCATTACCGAGTCGGGCAAAAAACTCAAATCGATTATCTGGAGTGTACTTGGCCCTTCGTCGCAGACCGCATACAGGTATCCATTATAATCGTGATAATCCCGATGAACTATGTTGGTGCCATCATCTGCGCCGGCAACAAAGGCTACTGTATCGACAGCTAGCGGATTGGTAATGTCAAAGAAATGGGTGCCATCTGTTGCCCCAATGATGGCATATTCACGGTTGTTCAGCTTTACGCCCCAAATCTCATTGTATGTGTTGTTGTAGGCAGTAGATGGGATTATTGTAGTATCCATCCAGTTATAGAGCAGGCTAATATTTAAGCTGTTCTGAGCGGCAATGGATCCACACAAGGTCAATGAAACAAATAGGGTAACCAGCCTGATCATCCTTTACAGCGTGCCGATAAGTTCTTTAATAAGCAGCGTCAACTTTGGTTCTATTTCTTCAGCAACATGCTGCACATCCTCATGTGTAACAAGCACTATTTTACCTGGAACACCCAAATCTGTAATTACAGAAATGGCAAAACAAGGTATGCCCATATGTCTGGCCGTGATGACTTCTGGAACTGTTGACATGCCTACGGCATCTGCACCAATGTTAAAAATATAACGGTATTCGGCGGGTGTTTCCAGACATGGACCAGATACAACAGCATAAGTTCCTGTATGTGCAGTAATGTCATTATCAGCCGCAATCTTTATGGCCTTTTCTATGAGTTCGCTATCATATGGCTCGCTCATGTCCGGAAAACGTGGGCCCAGCTTGTTATAATTTTGCCCAATTAACGGATTTCCCGGAAGCAGGTTTACGTGGTCATCTATAATCATCAAATCTCCAATTTCAAAATTCGGATTCACTCCTCCACATGCATTAGACACGAAGAGGTGTTTGATACCCAAAAACTTCATTACCCGAACAGGAATAGCCAATTCTTGAAAGGTATAGCCCTCATAATAATGAAACCTTCCCTGCATTGCCACCACATTCTTCGAACCTATTTTTCCAAAGATGAGCCTACCGGAATGACCGTCAACTGTTGAGACTGGAAATCCGGGAATATCTTCATACAGTATAGAAGTTTTAACTTCTATTTCGCTCACAAGGCCTCCAAGCCCCGTTCCAAGTATTATCCCTAATTCAGGTAAAGTATCAACTTTGGTTTCAATGAACTCTACTATAGATTTGATTTTTTTCAACATAGTTTATTATTTCTTTCTTGAATTCTACTCCATCTTCATCGTGAAAATTTATGGTGATTGGAATATAGAAAATGGGAAGTTTCACTAAAGCTTTGAAAACTCCCGGAATTGCCAATCGCATTGCATCCTTCTCAGTGGTGAGTATAATCTTATTTTCATTTACAATATTATCAAATTTTTCCAGAATATTTTCCACATCCTCCTTTGTGTACTCATGATGATCGTCATATTTCATATGAATAAGTTCACTAATGTTGCCCTTATAGTATTCTATAAGTGGATAGGTGTGGGCAATTCCTGTAAGTAGGAGGATAGAATAGTCTCTTTCGAAATAAAAACTTTTATTCACCATCAACGGTGTTTCTGTACTATTATTTTTTTGAGCCATGTTGGCAAATGCCGGAACTAAATCACCGTATTCAACATAGGAAAAGAACAACTTCTGTTTAGGCTTTAACTTAATTCTCGCATCTATTCTTCGCCTTTCTAAGGGTGATAGCAACTTGGGGGAGTTTGTTACCACAATGATATCTGCTCTCTTCGCACCAATTTTCGGTTCTCTCAGGTTGCCCGCCGGAAGCATAAAATCCGTTTTATCCAAAGCAAAATAATCCTCCAGCAGAATAGACAAGCCCGGTGATATGGCTCTGTGTTGAAAGGCGTCATCCAGTACGATAACTTTAAGATCAGGAGCCAGCTTTAATAGTTTATTAACGCCGTGAACTCGACTTTCATCTACAGCAACATGAATTTCGCCAAACTTCTGCTTCATTTGCCGTGGCTCATCACCAATTTCCGATGAGGAGGATTCATCATCGGCAAGACGAAACCCGGAGGTTACTCTACCATACCCCCTGCTCAGGGTTGCTAATTCGGACCCCTTCGCCACACCTTCTGCTGCAAGATTCCTCAATATATACTCAACATGTGGTGTTTTTCCCGTTCCTCCTACAGTTAAGTTTCCGATTGATATTACCGGGATATCGAATTTCTTTGATGGCAATAATCCAATATTGTAGAGGAGGTGATAGAGCAACACAAATGCTCCGTAGACTATAGAAAAGGGAAGCAGTAAAATTCTCAGGGAATCCATCGGAAAGCTCGAATATTCACAAATTTAAGGTTATTAAATAAATAAATTATTTTTGTGATATGTACAAAGTGAGTATAGCAGATCAGATATTCGATATTGAGTTCGATGAGAGCAACAAGGGTGTTTTAAGCGTGAATAACAAGACGCTTGAATGGGACGTTATAAAACTGGAGAAGGATAACTTTCATATTATTCATAACAACAAATCTTACAATGCCCAGCTTTTAGAGGCCTCGTACGATACGAAGAGCTTTAAATTTCGTGTGAACAATAACGTCTACGACCTCAAAGTAAAAGACCGATACGACGAATTACTGGCGGAGCTGGGGATCAATAGTGGCAACGGGGCAAAAGTTCATCAAGTTAAAGCGGCCATGCCCGGAAAAGTGCTGGAGGTGAATGTGAAAGCGGGAGATAAGGTAAAGTGTGGTGAAAACTTAATTGTACTCGAGGCCATGAAAATGGAAAATATTATCAAATCGCCAGAAGATGGCACCATTAAATCATGTGAAGTAAAAGTAGGCGCTACTGTAAATAAAAACCAGCTTTTAATCACGTTTAAACAACAGAAATGAATATCAAATACTTATTGCTCGTACTCTCTCCTCTTGTTGCTTTCATGCTCACGGCGTGCTCAACAGCAATAAAAGATGCAGATGTAGGTGAATCTCCTGCAACAGAAGAAAGACAGGTAGAATCGGTTACTTATATATATGACCACAACAGTACCGGGATTTATTGGACAGCCTATAAGCATAGCGCAAAGGTTGCGGTTCAGGGTATTATGGATTCCATTGTAGTTAACGGGGCAGAGGATTCTGAAAGTATATTGGAATTGCTTACCAATACCAGTTTCACGGTGTATTCTTCCAGTGTTAATTCAAAGGATCCGTTGCGCGATGAAAAAATTCGAAAATTTTTCTTTGGCAATATGAGCAATGGAGACGCAATTTCTGGCGAGATCATGTCAGTGCTCGGAGACGAATCTGATGGTGACGGAACGCTTAATCTTAAGATTAACGATTTAGAAAGAGAAGTTCCCTTTGTCTATGAAGTTGAAGGCGAAACGGTTAATATCAGGTGTACACTTGACTTCAATAACTGGAGCTGCACCAGGTCATTAGCTGAGCTTCACAAGGCCTGTGATGAAAAGCATACCGGGGAAGACGGGAAGAGCATCTTCTGGCCAACGATCGATGTGTTAATAGAAACTACGCTGAAAGTAAAGGTTAGCAGTTAAACGTCAGTGGTAAATTGTACCAGGTTCGAGAATTGTTTCACCCTCGCATTCACCTCTCCTCTATTTAATCCCTCAAGATTTTCTTTTCCAAATTTCTCCACACAGAATGAGGCCATCGCAGATCCGTAAATAACGGCTCTTTTCATATTCTCAAAAGACAAGTCATCGGTAGCCGCCAGGAACCCAATAAATCCACCGGCAAAGCTGTCTCCCGCTCCTGTAGGATCAAACACTTCTTCCAAAAGAAGCGCAGGACTGTAAAAAACCTGGTCTTCATGAAATAACAATGCACCGTGCTCACCTTTCTTGATAACCAGGTATTTCGGCCCCATACCCCTGATTATTTTTGCGGCTTTAATCAAAGAGTACTCTCCGGTAAGCTGTCTTGCTTCTTCGTCGTTGATGGTAAGGACATCTACTTTTGCTATTACCTCCTTGAGGTCGTTCAAGGCAACATCCATCCAAAAATTCATGGTGTCCATAACAACAAGCTTTGGTTTTTCTGTAAGCTGATCGAGTACTCGCATTTGAACAGAAGGTGTAAGGTTACCGAGCATAATATATTCAGAGGCCTTATATGAATCCGGCAATATTGGATCAAAGTTTTCCAGCACATTCAGCTCCGTTACCAATGTGTCTCTTGTATTCATATCGTTGTGGTACTTCCCGGCCCAAAAGAACGACTTCTCCCCTTCCACAATTTGTAAGCCTGCTGTATCGATGCTACGTTTATTCATTGCGGCAATCGCTTCTGCTGGAAAATCAGAACCCACTATAGATACTAAGTTTATTTTGGACGTAAAATAGGATGCAGCCAACCCTATGTATGTAGCGGCGCCGCCAATTATTTTATCGGTTTTCCCAAATGGGGTTTCTATTGCATCAAAAGCAACAGTTCCTACAACTAACAAGCTCATATATTCTGTTTTTACAATTGTTAACGCGGGCAAAATTAACAATATCGCCTAACTAATGGGCACCACTAATATTGCAGGGCCAGCTATTCCGGAAGATGTAAATAACAACGAAACACCAATATAGCAGGCTATTTCATAATGATGTATCTTTGAATAGATGAAACACTTGTCGAAATTAGATTCTGTTATTGGCACCTTTATGGCTATAACGGTCATCGGTTTATGGGTAATCAATTTAGTTTACCTTCTCAACCATGAAGCTGATGCATACGATTGGAAAATTTATATACTTTTTCTTTTTCAAATACATCTGTACACCGGATTGTTTATCACTGCTCACGACGCCATTCATCAGTGTATTTCCAAGATAAGAATCGTAAATAACGCACTGGGAAATATAGCTTCGGTTCTGTTCATGTTTAACTCCTACAGCCGTTTGCACGATAACCACATGAAACACCACAGGTACAATGGCACTTCAAAAGACCCCGATCATCACGAGAAAGATGCTTTTTTCCCCTGGATTGCAAAATTCGTGTCTGCATATGTCACCTGGAAACAAATATTTTTGGTTGCCCTTGCTTTTAATCTACTCTGGTTCTTGTTTCCGATTCAAAATGTAATATTGTTTTATGCCTTGCCTTCTATATTAGCCACCTTTCAAATGTTTTATTTTGGAACATATGCACCCCATATGGGCACCCATGAAAACAGACACAAAAGCCGCACACAATCTAAAAATCATTTATGGGCTTTTCTTTCCTGTTACTTTTTCGGTTATCACTATGAGCATCACGATGCCCCGTGGGTTCCGTGGTGGAAACTATTTCAAGAGAAAAACAGGCTTTTGCAAGAAGGCATGAAGTAGACTTTGTCTGAGGCTTTGTCAATACAGCACACATTTTTTGAGAATAAGATCAAATCGAGAATAGGAAAGTGATGCGGCCAATACCGGCCACCGGTCAAGCTATTAACCAGTTAAATAGCATTGCTGCTGCTCCGCAAATTCAGCTCAAATTTAATGCGGTGATTGCGACCTAATTCTTTTCTATACGCGCTTTTTTTTGAACCCAGGCTCAACATGAAGCAGTACTGCTTCCAAATAGCGGAATGAGCAGAAAGAGTAAGAATAGTCGAACTGATTGGCTCATGTACCCCAAGTTGGTTAATAAATTCAATCGTCGATTATTCAGCTATTTTTTAATAAAAATAAACTGCCCTCCTTCATCTCCAGTGTTCTTAATTGGTTGAAACATTGGAGACTGTTCAGAGTTGTTCATAACAGGGATTCTGAGCGCGTTGTAGAGCTGACTGGCGTCCAGGTAATTAATTTTGTTGTTCGTTAACGCCTTCATAAAATAATAAGCAAATACAGAATGTCCATCCTTGCCACCATCCATTACAGGCTCTATACCTCCAGAGGTCATGGCCTTACGTGACATTACGCTATATACCTTTTTGTAATAGGCTTCAGAATCCTCAAATGGTACGCTTACTGTACTCCCACGAAATATATCACCGCTAAAACAAGCGTCAGATACAAGTAGCGTGTGTTTTGATTTTATTCCAGCAAGGAAGGTTTGAATATCATCATTGGAGATATATCCAGATGTTGCTTTTGTGGATGCATCATGAGGAACCCAATAACCTTTGTTGAGGTTAGTCTTAAACTCACCATGGCCGGAGTAATAAATAAACACATTATCATTCTCCTCCACATTTTCGACAAGCCATTCTAACTGATTAAATATGGCCGATCTATTAGCATTTTCATCATATAGGGTATAGAATTTATCGAAACGGTAATTCGTTCGTAACAGTTGTTCAATAGCCTTGGCATCGTTTACAGCGTTTTTTAAAGGAGTCCATTCGCCTTGATAGTTGTCTATGCCTATTATTAACGCGTAGTAATTGCCAATTTTCATTTCTTCAGCCTTTGCAACATTGAGGCCTTTTAGCGGATCACCGCTGCCTCGATATATCTTCTCATCAGCCGTTGTTTCATTAGAAGTTGTTTCAACTTTCGTTTTATTCAATATTGTCATTGCGGGTTCAAATGCGGGATTATTTAATAACACAACATTCAATTTTTCAAGTGCTCGTTGTCTTTTCCCTTCATCTAGTAGCTCAAGTGCCTGCGAGTATATCAACGCGGCCTGGTAGCTGATTTCTTGATTTTTCTCCGAGTTATTAATTAATACTCTTTCCTCAGGCTTAAGATTGACTTCAAGGTTTTCAATGATTTTGAAAGCAAGCTGTTTTTCAAGCTTGAAAAAGTTGGCTGTTGGCCCTTCGACACCATCAGATTTTAGGATCTCTCCTGTTTCAACATCAATAAACCTTGCATCAATTCTGAAAGTGCCAAACATTTCAAAAAACGATCCGGTGAGGATAATCTGAGCACCCAGCAGTTTCCCAAGTTTTGAAGCGGTCTTCGCATCAAAACCTTTTGAGTTACTCAGCTTTTGTTCCTTAATTAATTCCTCCAGTTTGTCTCTCTCGACAATCCTAAGTGTACTGACATTGGATAAGTCCGTAATTAACATATCGGCAAGACCTTTTTTTAACTTCTCCATTTTAGATTCCCCTGAAGTATTGTCAAAATACAGGATAGCCACTCTCTTAGGATCATCCTCAACTTGAAAATTATCTTTATGAGATTCTGAATAGGAATGTGTGCCACCAATAACGAATGTGGACGCGATCATACCCGATACAATCGCAAGTGTTACAATGCTCATTCTCATGTTATATTAATTATTGAGTTAGCTAAATATACAAAATCATATTTGACTGTAAGTAGATACATCTAAGACACATTTTTATTGATGGCTACTCAAGT
>JYMV01016032.1_pt1 | contig 14133 bp, 8 predicted proteins | sample 338911 | NCBI WGS metagenome assembly JYMV01 (sample SAMN03354496, study PRJNA234377) | hydrothermal vent metagenome | biome: Deep sea; feature: Hydrothermal plumes at the Eastern Lau Spreading Center, Western Pacific Ocean; material: Seawater | place: Tonga | collected 2009 | depth 2000 m m
CAACATGTTTTCGCGATAAGACTCCAACCGCGGGGCAATGGCGACATACTGTGGCTTAAGATCCATGAGTTGCTTGCGAACCGCTGACAAAACATCTTTCTGATAAATTTTTCCAAGGTCGGCCACCTGAATTATTTTGGCTTGGCGATATTCTGCCAACTCACGTAATGGCGCCATATATTGGTCGTCGGTATGATCTGTAATGATGACATAGCCACTACCCATTGGAGCATGATGTTTCAGTTTCAGTATAAACGCCGAATTACGAAGAATCGTCGGTGCTGGCCGTGGCGATTGTCTATCAATGCGCGGCAGGTCACTGATCGCAGGAATCGTAAACTCTTGGGTAATACCCGGCGTACATTGCAGCAACAACAGGACAAATAGAATTTTTACGTTCAGCTTCATAGGAATCAATCGTAACAATAATTGTTAGAACGATCTCGCACGGAGATCAGCTACGTTCAATGTGTCAGCCCCGCTCCGCAGTTTTATTGTGCGGTGGCTTGTTGCCTGCGAGGACTGCTTGGATTGCATCCTCAACCAAATTCGTTTGACCCTGCTTAAATTGCCCAAAATATCGCAGCTTGCCTTGGGCGTCGATGATTACCGTCGTGGTCGTCATTTTAGCTCCAAATAAATCTGCAACACGGCCTGTGGTGTCCATCATCACCGGCATCGTCAGCTTCTTTTCTTTTAGAAATGCAGCCACGTCGCTACCGCTTTCACCGACACTGCTATCGACGGCCATGATCGCAACTTTACCTCGATACTTGGTTGCCAGACGACTCAGTGGATATTCAACACGACGGCAACTACCGCAAAATGAACACCAAAATGTGAGAACCGTTATGCCGCTGCTATTGTTTTTTTTATCACTAGCCAATTCGCGCAACTTGACGGTCTTACCAGTCAAAGTTTTCATCGCGAAATCGGGGGTAGCTTGACCAATCGCCAACGGCTGGTCTTTGGCTTGAACTAGTGAACCAAGCACACACAACGTAAAAATGATTGATATCGAAAGGAATTTCATTATTGTGATCCAATGTATGAGTTACAAGAAGTCTTGGTTTTATTATAGAGTACCTCTAATAATAACTTTACAGGCTGACTGACAATTTCCCAGCGTTTTTCTACAATACCTGAATCCATATTTAAGACGTTTCAGTATTAGGGTACTGCGAGCTCTCGTGACTGGGGGAATTCCTATCCGCCTAAAATCCTGTTCATTCGGAATCCACTTCTCCAACAAAATCAAACCGCGGCAGGCGTTTACCGTCGACGATCACATCCTCGAAAAACATCGCGCGGGGACGCACCCATAATCGACGTTCACCATACTCTGGGCGATACAGCACCAACTGTTCTTGCGTTTCACTATGGCAAACTAATCCAAGCACGGTATATTGTTTGTTCTTATAATGACGATAACGTCCAAGTTGTATTTCGTCTTGCGACATTAAATTTTCTCCATCCAAATACGTACATAAGGCTGACATCATGACACGCAGACTTCCTCTTGTTTATAGCATACGCCACCTAACTTACCTGCTTGGATTACTGTGCTTGACCATTGTTAGCCAAGGTGAAACGCGGCGAACGCTAAAAAACAGCCTGCCATTGGCGGGGCAAGGCATCATGCTCGGCGAGTTATCCGATTCACGCGTGCATGCTCAAGTGCGATTAACGAAAAGCAATACGTTGGTGGATGGTGACGTTGCGGGGATCAAGGGAGTCGTGCAATTCGTTTTGCGTGAACGAACAAACCGTTTACGTCAAAACAATGACGATGGGGTGGTATTAGAAGCAATGGCCGTTGCGGAAAATGATTTCATTGCTCGTGTCACTTTTACAAAACTCAAACCTAATACCCCCTACGAAATCAGGACGCTGATAGGAACTACCGCGACTTCGCTTCACAAAGGCCCCCTTGCGCAGTTTATAACTCACCCCGGCGCAGCGAGCGACGAGTCGGTTCATTTTGTGGTGGTAACAGGCATGAACTATGGGAAGTTTCACGGCGACAACCGGATAGACGGTAAGGTTCATCTCGAACACAACAACACCGCACTGCCCGACCCCTACACTGGTCGAGATAAACATCTAGGCTACCCTGCGCTGGCAGCCATCACTCGACTGCAGCCTGACTTTTTCATTGGTACTGGCGACAATGTTTATTACGACACTCCCAAAGACCCGCGGGCCCAGACGATCACTGAGATGCGACAGAAATGGCACGAACAATTTGTACAACCGCGATACCGAGATCTGTTTGCCAAAACACCAACCTATTGGGAAGTTGATGACCACGATTATCGTATCGACGATGGTGACAATTCAGGCGACCATTTACCAAGCCCCGAAACAGCAGTGCGTGTGATGTACGAACAGTTGCCCTATGCAGGTGCCGGTGATCGAGAAACAAAAACCTATCGTACGGTTCGCGTGAGTAAAGATTTGCAATTATGGTTTGTCGAAGGTCGCATTTATCGTAGTGACAATGCGATGGAAGATGGTCCCACCAAGTCAATTTGGGGAACCGAACAAAAAGCCTGGCTCAAAAAAACACTGCTCGCTAGTGATGCTACCTTCAAAGTCATGATTTCTGCGACTCCCATGGTCGGCCCCGATGACAAGCGGAAGTTCGACAACCATACCAACTTTGGAGGATTCCGGCAGGAACGAGACGAGTTCTTCAAATTCTTGGTAGACAACAAATTAGCGGACAACAACTTCTACTTAGTTTGCGGCGATCGCCATTGGCAATATCATGCCGAACACCCGTCTGGCGTTCAAGAATTCTCAACCGGTGCGTTGGTCGATGCCAATTCTCGACCCGGTCGCAAAGCAGGTGACCCATTAGGCACCGATCCAGACGGACTCATCAAACAACATTACTTACAAGATCCACCCTCTGGAGGATTTTTGCATGTTGCTGTCGTGCCCCCAACAAAACATCGTAGCGCTATCATCGCATTTATGCACCGCAATGAGCATGGCAAACTATTAAACCTACAGACGAACCAAGGCAAATAACGTATCAGCAAGCCTAAGCACCGTTGGCACATTACCCCCAAAATAGTAAGTGCCAACGGCCCCAGGTGCAACGCAAACAACCCCACCACGAGTTTTCAACCACTACGTTAGCGAACCACGTTAATTTTCTTTGTCAGACTGACGATCGCGCAGGCGAATCATCCGGATTAGCTCCTCAAAAAACTCGTCCACTTCCATCCGCCCTAATTCCAGCGGCTCTTTGTCTACTAACAATTTGTCTAAATCCGACTGTAACCATCGCGCTGACATACGATACTCCTTTTTCTGAAATGTGACCCCAAAAACCCTACAAAAAGACCCTTCGTTGTTGATTGGGTTTTTGCTTTGTTTGTTGCTACAAGAAGTATCGATGAGGGGTGTGACACGTTTGGTCACTCTGCCCAAGAAAAATCCAAAAAAATGGCGGAGATCAAAAACTAGCGAGCCGTGCATACATACAGCGACGCAAGTTACAATATATCGATCAAATAAAATTCACAGTACTTCACTTCCACACGCATTCATGAACTACCACCCTCGAGTCCGCCGTTCGATGCAGTTATACGACCGCGCGTTAGAGATCATACCCGGCGCGACCCAACTCATCTCTCGCAGACCGCAACGATTTGCTTTCGGTGTCTCACCAGTCTATATCGAGCATGCCCAAGGCGCTCGCTTTACAGACGTCGATGGTAATCAATACATTGACTGGGCTAGCGGTATTCTCACAATCATTCTGGGATATTGTGACCCCATCGTTGATGCAGCCGTAAAAAAACAAATCGATCTCGGAAGTGTCTACTCACTCAATCATGAAATCGAACTTGAGCTCGCTGAACTTCTCATTGACCGCATACCTTGCGCGGAAATGGTTCGCTTTGCTAAAGGTGGTGGAGATGCTTGCGCTGTTGCGGTTCGCATTGCCCGCGGTAACACGAACAAAGACAAAATCCTATTTTGTGGATATCACGGTTGGCACGATTGGTACCAAGCTGCCAATCTAACCACCACTGGAACTCCCCCGCTCGACGAGCATCTCTTTGCTGGGATTGAGCCGATTGGAATTCCGCAAGCCCTCGCCAATACCGCCATCCCTTTTCCATACGGTGATTTAGACCGACTGGAACAAACGCTCATCGCAAACCGCGGCGAAGTCGCTGCAATCATCATGGAACCTTTTAGAACGAGTATGCCCACCGAGGGATATTTAGCGGAAGTCAAGAAACTAGCCCATGCTCATGACGCTTTACTCATCTTTGATGAAGTGTCCACTGGCTTTCGTCCTGCCGACACTGGAGTCCAAACGATCCTCGGCGTCAAACCTGACATGGCCGTGTTCGCTAAATCTATTTCAAATGGATATGCCATGGGCGCTATCGTCGGCAGCCGCGAGTCAATGGCTGGCGCTGCCGAGATGTTTATATCCAGTACCTATTGGAGTGAGACGCTCGGCATCCGCGCGGCGATCACCACGCTTGAGGAAATCCGTAATCGAAATACGGTCGACCATATTCACCACGTTGGCAAAACCATGGCTAGTAAATTAATCGAACTGGGCAGGCAGCATGATCTGCCGATAACGATCGCTGGACTAGACTATAACCCTATACTTCAATTCGACTTTGAGCAAACAACCTGTCACAAGTTGAACACAATCTATATTCAAGAGATGGCCAAACTAGGAATTCACACGGGTTTAGGTTTAGCAATCAACGGTTCTCATGGCGCAGAAGAAATCGCTGAGACAATTGCCGCGGCCGCACAGGTTTTTGCGCGGCTAGCAAACGGCCTCGCCGACGACGCACTCGATCAACTCATCGAATGTGAGTTAAAAACCGACTCCTTCCGCCGTCTCGTGAAATAAGAACAACGCCGCACTACGTGGTAATTACTGACTTCGAATGGCGCCATAGATCTTGCAACGCGGTAAAAATGTACGCAGTGATGCAACGGTATCCGCATCCATCCCCGTTCGGTAGACGTTCAATCGTCGCAACTTAGTCAAAGTCGCAAGCACACCCATCGACTCATTGGTAATAGCAGTCCCGGACAACGATAAAACACGCAACGAATCCATCGCTTCCAAGCTACGCAAGGCCTCATCGTCGATATCGCAACCCGTCAGATTCAATTCCCGTAAACTAGTCAGACCCGCTAACCCTTGGACATCCCAAGCTTGTAAGGTTGCACCGTTGAGTTGCAATGTAACTACGTTCGGGAACTGCTTTGCCAGGCTAGCCAATGGTTTGTTCGTTCCTTCTAACAATGCGTTCTGTAGCTCAAGCTGTTTGACGCTCCCAACCTGCGGGACCGTACCGCCCAGCGTCAGAACAGATTGCATTGCATCAATTGTCTCAACGTTTGGAAAAGCCCGCAAAACCTCCGGCAATATATTTTCCAACCGACTACTTTTGAGAATGACCGTGCGTGAACCAATAAACCCGTACTTTGTACAGATTACCGCTGGATTTTCCATACGTAACAGCGGCAGAATGTTATCCCAACGATGAGCCGCCACGGTATTGGCTGCAAGATCTGTAAAACTAAGTTTGCCGTTACCGTTTTGCTCGCTCAACGCCGCGAGTGTCGGATCTAAACAAACCACTTTCAATTCTTTATTCGCCGAAATCCACTCTAACATCTCCGCCGTTAACATTAATTCCGGAATGGCCAGAACATCAACACCTAATTCCGTCGAAAGCGTGGGGATAACACGATCATCATCACGTGAGCTAATCAAAATCCGAATATCTTGTTCGGCCGTCAATGTATCGGCAAGTAACGGGCCCCACCTCCGGTCTGCGAGCGGATCACCTTTGCTAAAAAACCCCAACCGGAAACTGCTATTTATTTCATACTGGCCACCGTTTTCTCTGAATTGCTGCAATCGCAACTGTACGTTTCGTTGTAACCCAGTCGACAGCAATGAACCTAACTCCGACAACTGCCCAGCAATGAACAATACGTTACCGGAGTCTGCATCAAGTTTTTCGATAAACTGCCCAGTCACCCCTGCCGCAATAAACGAGGCGGTTTTGGGCAGGACATTACCATTGAGCGCCCCTTCATCAACCCCAGGGCCCAACACGATCGCTGCGGACTCCGATTGCGCATCAAGCATATTAAGATTGCTCATTACATTTTCTTCCATCACCGGCTTTGTATTTACTAGTCGACCGATATTTTCACCGGTTAAGTCAGCCCCTTTAAACAATGCAACGGTGCTAAGATCCGAATGGTGAATACGCAGACTGGTGTAGATTTTCGCAATTGCTTGCAAGGAGTAACCTTGTTTGCGAAGCCCGCCCCAAATTTCCAATCCTCGACTATCGATATTGCCGGTCGTCGTCATCAGCGACTGCAGCCAACGGGGACTCAAGAATTGATAGATGGTTGTGTCAGGCACGTGACCCATAAACTCAAAAATTGCCTCGTCACTCAGCTGCACTCCAGCTGGGAAAAAACGATCCATCCATGCACGATCTCTTACCACCATCTGTAACATACGACTCGACATCACTCGCTCAACATGAAACTCTTTCAAGCTCTTCATTTCGGCAATTGCTGCCAACTGAGCATCTGTAATTTTTGAATCATTAATAAACAACGATTCGATCTTATCCAGCTCCAGCAATGTCCTCAGAACCGCTGGACTCAGTTTGCCATGCAATTGCAAGCGGCGCAACGATTTGAACTCCCGTAGAGTCTGCAATATTTCCAACTCAGCGCTACGGTCGATTCCTGCCAGTGAAATGCTGAGCGACTCTAATGCTGGTTGCTCAATCGCCCAGAGTATCCACCCGCGGGTTAATCTTGTACCCAGTTTCAAATGATGTAATTTTGGTAAAACTACCTGCTGTGGGTGTTTCAGTGGTAGCAAGTTTTCAAAAGACAACAGTTGCAGACTAGTATTGTTATGGAGTTTTCCAAATTGATGGTCCTCCAACGAAATCATTGAATCATCAATCGCAAGATAACATCGATTGGCAACTGCTATTTTGGACAACTCACCGAATATGGATGATGGGTTTGCCGACAGTTCCAATGTCACATGGAGCTTGTGCGCTAGCGGATTTGATGCATCCTCGCCGACCTGACGTTGGGCCACCTGTTGGATCCAAGCATTCACTTCCGAGCCATCAAATCCATTTGTGTCGGAATGCAGTTGCAAGAAGGACAACGCTATCTCCAACGGAGCGAAGGCTCTTGTATCACGTCGGCCGGACCACCAAGACATCCGTTTGTCGTAACTGATTTCCCCCTGCTGTGCGTTAAACACAACCTTGAGCTTATGGTCACCAAGTGCCGACAAGAAAGAACTGGTCACGCCCGGACCTTGAACATCAATCGCTTGAATCGCACTTATTTTCCCTAACGCAACATCCTGCAAACCACTCGGTACATCAAGCATCACCAAGGATTCCAAGTGCGATTGCGACGTCACCATCTTTAAAACATCCGCTGATAATTGGCTACAATCTTTAAAGCGAATTTCCCGGAACACATCCATCGATATAAATGGATCAATATCAGCATTTGTCATGACAACGCCTGCAATGTCTCGCATCGTTGCCACACCCCCTTGATAAACTCGAACATCCACGTTTTGTTGTTGTCCGCCAAGCCACATTACCTTGAAGACGGGATAGGACTGAGACATATAAACCGGCAGCATAACCAGCAAAACCGCAATTAGATTTCCTGCGGGTCGTAAGTGCGCATTGAATCGCTGCCACCACCGCCGCTTCTTTTCAGTACGATTGGGCAACGTCTCCTCGGCATTATCAAACTGCCCTGGGAGACTACCAAATTCCATACGTCGCAATCGATTACCGCTTAGCCGAATTGCTAAAATCATCAACCAGATGCACAAGATTGCAAATAGACAACTTTCGCGGTTGAATGGGCCAGCGGAAGAGCGGAACACCATCCGCTCAAATCGCCAGAGCGGTTGGCACACGGCCAAGGCTGCAATTAAGCTGACAACCCAGCTACCGGTAAAAACCCAGCGGTGCATGTTAAGTAGCGCAAATGTCAAGAACGATCCAACCACCAACACCACGAACATCATCACTAGGTTGGGAAGTGGAAACGCATCTCCAAAGGAATCCAACCGCCCTAATCGTTCAATGCAATAATCAACAAGCCCCTGGCCAGCTTCAATATGAAACACTACCCATACCAGCAGTCCCACTACAGCAGAATTCACAATCCGATGAACTATCCGTTTGGTAGCATCACTCTGCAGACGCGCCGCAGAGTTACTGGTCAATGCCAGATCTGTGCGGATAACAAAACGAGCGAGCAAGCAGGCTATGGCAATCAATACCAGCAAGACAACAATCATCAAATAAAATCTTGCTTCAGCACTACGACGGTCCATACCCATAAAGCACGCCAACACTTGGATGCTTATCAGAATCAAACTCGTCGCAGTAAGAAATCCAGTGATTCGTTCCCACAGTGCTATGTCGCGGCGAAACCACAGCCAAATATTAGCCAATGTGAATTCTACGGTTAACAACAACAGCCAACCCATCACTGGAATAACATCGCTGATGGCAGCAACACCAGTCAGGAAAAAGATCCACCCGTGCAAGAAGACAATGCAACAAATAGCTCGATTGGGGGAAAATAGATGCATACCAATAGGTCGGTTTGTAAATCAAAAGGTTGAAATAGCCACGATAAGCAAAACTCTAGTATAATGTAAGTGTTTCAAATGGAAACAAAATCCCACCATCACACTCAATCCCACCAATGATGCCAGCCATGAGAAGAGTCCTCTATTGCACGCTATTGCTCGGATTTTTGTTCCCAAGTCAGTCTGTGCGGTTGGTTGCCCAAACTTCGAAGGCTGCAAAAACTGCTAACGTATCCTACGAACAGGATGTACGCCCAATCTTCAAAACGCACTGTTTTCAATGCCATGGTGAAAGCAACGTTATTGAAGGTGGACTCGATTTACGGTTAAACCGTTTCATTCAAAAGGGGGGCGATAACGGCCCAGCAACAATTGCTGGCGACCACAAGAAATCACTTATTTGGCAACGCGTCTCCAGTGGCGCCATGCCTCCCGAGGATAACAATCTTAGTCCACAAGAAATACGCATCATTGAGCAGTGGATTCAACTGGGCGCAAAGAACCTCAACAGCGAGCCTGAATCGCTCGACAACAACACGTATTTCACACAAGCGGAACTCGAGTTTTGGGCCTTTCAACCCATCAAGAGACCGACCTTACCGAGAATCAACGATGCAACACTCGCGCGCTCTCCCGTTGACTATTTTATCCAACAACGCCTGCAAGACGCCAACTTGTCCCCGTCGACTTCTGCCGATAAGACGACACTGTTGCGACGTTTAACTTATGACCTACTGGGACTACCACCTACGCTGCGACAAATGAATCGATTCTTAGCAAATCAATCACCCGATGCCTACGAGCAATTGGTCGATGAATTGTTAATGTCTCCTCGCTACGGCGAACGTTGGGGTCGCCATTGGCTGGACGTCGCGGGCTATGCCGACTCAGAGGGGTACACCGACAAAGACATCAAGCGTGAATGGGCATACTTTTACCGCGATTATGTCGTGAATGCCTTTAATCAAAACAAACCATATGATCAATTCCTAGTCGAACAATTAGCCGGTGATGAATTAATTCAGTCGCCATTAAGTGATCTACAACCCCCTGACGTTACGCTACTACAAGCAACTGGGTTTCTACGAATGGCCCCTGACGGAACGGGACAGGCAGGTGTTGATCAAATGGTCGCGCGGAATCAAATGATTGCCGATACGATCAACATCATGACCACTTCGATTCTCGGCTTAACCGTTGGCTGCGCCCAATGTCATGACCACCGCTATGATCCAATCAGCCAAGAAGATTATTATGAACTGCGCGCAATTCTCGCGCCCGCACTGGATTGGAAGAAGTGGCAAGCTCCATCGACTCGCCGCATCTCTCTGTACACCGACGAGGATCGCCAGCAGAAAACAGAAGTTGAATCACGAGCTGCCGTCGCGACCGCCAAACGTCAACAACAAGTCGACCAGCATCTTGATAGAACATTAACAGAGGAACTAATCCGAGTGCCGGATCAGGTCCGCGCTGCATTACAAACAGCATACAAAACTAAATCGGACCAACGAACGGACAAGCAGACAGCGTTGCTCGAAGAATATCCTGCGATCGGAAAAATCACCTCCGGTTCGCTTTATCTTTACAGCCGCAAACGGGCAGCTCGCGCCGTTGAACTCAACAAGATTGTAGACGCGCGCGAACAAACAATACTGGCACAAGTCCGCGAGGAATTTCTCAACAAACTCCCGCAAGAGCAGCGCACGGTCTTGATCGCCGCACAACAAACTAAACCTGCGCAGCGGACCGCAGAACAAAATGAACTGCTCAAAGTAGCTCCCGTAATGCTCGTAGATTATGCAACATTGACCCAATTTAATCCCACTGCTGCCGCCACGATTAAAGCCAATCGACAAATCATCGAAATTTGCCGAACCACGGATGCAACGGCACAGCTGGAAGCCATGCAGAAACAAGTTGATGAAATTCGAGCAGAAATCCCTCAGGAACATTTCATACGTGCGTTAACTGAACCCGTGGATCATGCCCCAGATACTGTTTTGTTTATCCGCGGCAATCACGACACGCCCGGAGATAAAGTAAAACCCAGCGAGTTGGATATCTTCGCACAATTTGTCTCGACAGACATTCCACTCAAAGGCGTAGCTCAGCAAACCACCAATCGACGTTTGACCTACGCTCAACATTTAACCAATGGCAAGCATCCGCTGACAGCCCGTGTGTTTGTGAACTCAGTTTGGAAACACCATTTTGGCAGAGGTATTGTTGATTCAGCGGGAGATTTTGGCGTACTTGGACAAATGCCGACACACCCCGAACTGCTCGATTATCTTGCCAGTGAGTTCATGGACAACGACTGGGACATCAAACGATTGCATCGGCTAATCGTAACTTCCAGTACGTATAGGCAGATATCTCAACGAACCGAAGCGTTGGATGAGGTAGATCCGGACAATAAGCTACTCGCGCGGCAATCTATTCGTCGACTGGAAGCCGAAGCGTTTCGCGATGCCGTGCTGGCTGTTTCGGGGTTGCTCAATAACAAAATGCATGGCCCCGGCGTTCCTGTTATGGAAGATGGCGTCGGACAAATCGTGCTGGGAATCGAAAAATTAGATGGCGAAAGAATCAACAAAGCAACGGGGGACCTCGGTGGTGAAGAACATCGCCGCAGCGTCTACATCGAAGTTCGCCGCACTCGACCACTAGCGGTACTAGCAACGTTTGACATTGCCACCAACGCCCCGAACTGTACCAAACGAGCCTCATCAAACGTCGCGACCCAATCCCTGTTGGTCATGAACAGCAATTTCATGGTCGAATACTCACAAGCATTTGCCGCTCACATTATCAAGCATTCAAACGACTCCCTCGAAGATCAAATGCAACTCGCATGGAAAACTACCTACGCCGAACTACCCACAACAGAAAACTTGCAAGCACTGCTGAACTTCATGGATACACAAATAGAACAGTTCAAATCAGAGGACGCAAAACTTGATGATCAAGCAGCCCAGCGTAAGGCATTCGAGGTCCTGTGCCAAACGTTATTAGGGTCGAACCAGTTTCTATACATCGATTAAACAGCGCTACCCTTTCCGATCCACCATTATCATGCAATCAAAATCACCACCCGTTAGTACTTCCACCGAGTCGCATACAACTCGCCGTAGATTTTTATCGCGGGTGTCCTTGAGCACGATTCCCCTAGCCTTAGCGTTTGCCAACGAGCAACCATTATCGGCCAAACCAGTCAAACCCGATTTAGGTCCACGGAATTTTGACCTGGCGGCAAAAAATTCCCATCAAGCGGGAACTGCCACAGCGATGATATCTATGTTTATGCAAGGTGGTCCAAGCCAAGTCGACTTGATGGATCCCAAGCCTCTGTTGAATAAGCTGCACCTGCAAAAGTTTCCGGAAAAAATCAAATACGACAACGCTGCTGAAGCCAGTTCGCGTATTTTTGGTACACCTTGGAAGTTTAAACAGTACGGCCAATCCGGTACGGCGATATCCGAGTTGCTACCTGGACTTTCAGAGATTGTAGATGACGTTCTCGTCATTCGCTCGATGCACACTGGTGTTAACAATCATGGTCAATCAATTCATGCGATGAACAGTGGACGGATTCAAGAAGGCCGGCCGGCCCTCGGCAGCTGGATGACTTATGCACTCGGATCAGAAACTCGGGAACTGCCAGCCTATGTCGCCATGACTGACCCACAGGGACTACCAGTGTTAGGTGTATTGAATTGGTCCAATGGTTGGCTACCGTCGCTGTACCAAGGAACCGTCATCCGCCCCGTGGAACCGCGGATCCTGAACCTAAATCCCCCCGCTGCGCTGCGGGGAAAAACGCAAGAGAACTTTTTGTCGTTGTTAAAACAACTCAACGGCCAACATCATCAACGCCGCCATCGTGAACTTGAGTTAGCTGCTAGACGTACTAATCTAGAATTGGCCACTCGCATGCAATCAGCCGCCGCCGCTGCACTCGATATATCCAAAGAAACCAAAGCAACTCATGAGATGTATGGCATCAACAATCCGACGACTGAAGAATTCGGCAAGCGTTGTTTGATCGCACGGCGATTAGTGGAACGGGGTGTACGGTTTGTACAACTGTTTACCAAGAATCAATATTGGGATCACCATGGTAGCATTCAAACTCGACTACCAGCTTCATGTCAGAAAATTGATATCCCCGCTGCAGCATTGGTCAAGGATCTTAAGCAACGAGGCATGCTCGATTCAACCGTAGTCCATTGGGGAGGTGAAATGGGGCGATTGCCCGTGATTCAAAACGATTCCGGAACAAAGAACTTTGGTCGCGACCACAACACATATGGTTTCAGCATGTGGGTTGCTGGTGGCGGATTCAAACAAGGCGGAACGTATGGCGTGACCGATGAATTTGGGCATCGAGCGATTGAAAATATCGTCAATCATTATGATTACCATGCAACGCTGTTCCACCTATTTGGGCTCGACGCCGAGACGGTGACCTACAAACAGAATGGTCGCGAACAATCACTGTTAGATGGCCAAACCGGCAAAATCATTCCTGAACTGTTGACCTAACCCCACCCGTTGCATTCGTGTTAATGCGTGGTCACCGCTTTCCTGCTGTGACTACACCACGGGTCGCCCTTACGTAAAACAGTTGCCTCTGTTATCCTTTTTACTTCTTGTAACATACCCCCCCCCTTGTTTTTGAATCATGAATGACAAAAAACAATTTCACATGGATTGGCCGCGCAGTATTCCATTTATTGGAATGCATGTCGGCATCATCTCTTTGTGTTTTGTAGACTTCAGTTTGACTGCCCTATTGTTCGGCATTGGGTTCTATTGCATCCGCATGTTGGCAATCACCGGATTTTACCACCGCTATTTCGCTCACCGTGCTTTCAAGACGTCGCGCTGGTTTCAATTCGTAGGTGCCTGCGTCGGTGCCGCGTCGGTCCAACGGGGGCCGCTGTGGTGGGCCGCTCATCACCGCCACCACCATTTACATTCCGACACGGAAAGCGATGTGCATAGCCCGACAATTTCAGGTTTTTGGTTTAGTCATATGGGCTGGTTTATGACCAAGGAACATTTCGACTTAAAGGAAGAACGGATTCGCGACTTCAGCAAGTACCCCGAGTTAATGTTTATTACAAAATACGATACGGTCGTGCCCGCTCTGTTCTTTGCCTTGTGTTTGGCGATTGGCTGGAGTTGGCAATTCTTGCTTCCTGCCGCAGAGGGCGTGTGGGCGATGACCGTTGGGCAAATGATCGCCTATTCGTTTTTTGCATCCACGGTGGTTTTATACCATGCAACGTTTTGTGTAAATTCACTATTACACTTGTGGGGCACCCGACCTTACAAAACCGCCGACACCAGTCGTAACAATGCTTTAATCTCGATCATTGTCTTCGGCGAAGGCTGGCATAACAATCATCACCATTTTCAATCTTCTGCTCGCAACGGCTTTCGCT
>JYMV01020162.1_pt1 | contig 14133 bp, 11 predicted proteins | sample 338911 | NCBI WGS metagenome assembly JYMV01 (sample SAMN03354496, study PRJNA234377) | hydrothermal vent metagenome | biome: Deep sea; feature: Hydrothermal plumes at the Eastern Lau Spreading Center, Western Pacific Ocean; material: Seawater | place: Tonga | collected 2009 | depth 2000 m m
CCCAGGCATATTACCCTTTTGCGCAGGCCCTGATTTTTCACCAACTTAACACCATTCAATTAGGATTTACTTTAACAAAAACTTTATGTTCAATACTCAACCCGCTTGTAACAACACTCCGATTAAGGAAGAATAATTTTGTAGCCGGCTTGATTTTTTTCAAGTTTGACTGTAAAGTTTTTTATGTCCTTTCCGGCAAAACCAAGCTCTGATGTATTAACAGTCACATTGCCTTCCAGAGGTTCTTTAGCAAAGTACAAAACGCTGATGCCATCATCACTGCGATATGACCTGGCAACCAGGTTAGGATCGCTGGTTTGCAAGCCAACATTATCTTTAAACCCATAAGGGAACCCCGGAGCGTCAGCGTTTCTAAGCTCTCTTCTCAGCTTGGCAAATTGACGTTGGGCAGCCATAACTTCCTCAGATCCGCCAGTATTAGCCCAACCAATAAAGCCATTGACAAACGTGTAATTTGCGTCATCAGCGCTACTGGGGCCGATGTTGGCACAAAGGTGATAAGGGACCGCATATCGAACAATTTCTCGTTTCAACTCACCGCCCTTCTTGGCATAGTAACCAGGTGTAGTTGTCCAAATGTCCATCGTGCGCCCTGTCAGGTCACTGCTGCACTCGATCCAGAATATCGTGGAATTTTTCTTTTTGCGGGCGTAAAGGCCACGAAAGTCCTCCTGCAGTTGGAGGATCCCCTTGGTGTGAGACGCCAACTGTTTGATCTTGTCCGCACCGTGGGAGTGCCCAGGCAGTGGGCAGACCAGATACTGCGTTGGCCCCTGATCCCAGTAAACACCTGCAGCGCCGAGTTCTGCGAAGCCAGGGATGTATTTCCGCTTCCACAGATTGAGCCATTCAGGGCTGTCAAGACAGGCGACATTGCCTATTTCAGGCCACATACGGTTAAGGTGATCGTAGCCCGTATCAGCTTCAGCCACATAGTCATTCGCTTTGGGGTGATTATAAAAAGGATGGCCATAGAGAAGAAGACCTTTCATGCCCATATTCGACAGTTCCTTGATCATCTTTTTCAAGCCCTCATTACCTCCCGCCTCAGTATTTGCAGGATAAAAATCAGGCATACGGTGAGGCCAATGTTGATCTTGACCTAAAAGGGTAATCAACATGTTTTCAGGTTTGGCTTGGAGTGATTCTGACATCCCCTCTACGAAAGCGATGACCTCTTCAAACTTCTTGGCTGGCAACCCAGATCTTTCATTGTGAATTGCTATTGAGTTAACAAAGTCTACCTTCTCGGCAATAGGGTTATTGTTTTTCTCGTTGAAGAAGGTTCCTTTAAACGCTTTTTCATATTCTTCCCGGTATATATCGGCCATACGGTGCCAGTCGCCACTGTGAGGAGCAACAATCCACTGGTCGGTGCTAAAGGACTTACCTGGAGCCAAACCAAACACCCCTCCAACATGTCCCCACGGTTCGTCATGCACGAGATTGAAGAGTTGCCAGTTAACATTAAGCCCCTGCTCGGCTTGTTGGACATTGAAAAGCATTGTCAACCCCTGACGGTTGAGATAGCCCATACCGATGCCGCCATCAGGCCCGCAAAGGTCCAGCCAACCGGTAGCAAGCGCACAACTGCTTGCAAAAATCGGATAGCCGTAAGTTTCTCGGTCTTTGAAAAAGCCATGCGGGTTGGGATAAACTTTGCCATAATCCCAACCCGGGACAATCAGCGTTTCTTCCTGACGGCTGTTCGCCGCAACCAACGCGCCGGTGCCGGAATAAAGGTTGTTGATGTAATAGTCGCCGTTGTTTTCGATTTTCGCTTTGATCAGGAAATAGTCAGCATCGTCTTTGAGGCTGATATCCACATCCATCTTGACGCCCGTGAACGCGCCGCCTGAAGAGAGCATATTGTCATAGGTGAGCCTAAGAACTTTACCGCCCTGCACAGATGCTGTCTTGTGAACCACACTCTGGGGATGAGGAGTATTGCCAACCACCTCAACAGTAAGAAACTTCGGCACATTTGGAAAACCCAGCTCCATCCCAAAAGGCCAGGAACCATCATTTTCAATTTTATAGTCTCGCCCCGAAACCTTGTTGGTGATCTTTTGGATATACCCTGTGGCTTTGGCGATTGTGAGTTCAACAACCCCGTTTCCAAAGATCATGGACGACCCATCGTCAGAATAACGGAGGGCAACTTTTCCTTTCTCAGCAGGCTTTGCTGCCGCCTGCTTTACCTTTTTTTTACCATCAGCTTTGGCCTTTTTAATGGCTTCGGCCCGGGCTTTCTTCTGCTCGGCGGTAATAGTCAGTGTTTTTTTCATAGTAATTCCTTTTGAAATGTTGGTAGGTAGCTTTGGTCCGAATTCCTTGTTCAAGGCATCCAACTGAGTCTTTTGATCCACACTCAATTCAATACCCTTGGGCACTTTGATTGCGACCGGTGTTTTCTTCTTTTTGTCTGCTGCCATTGTCGGGCCCACAAAAGAGACCGTGAGGACACAGGCATTAAAGAACATAAATGCATCTAAAGCTACAATATACACTGGTTGGGCATCACTCCTATTGTCCAAATGATCCCCCATCTCAAAGCTGCCAGATGGTATCAAGGCCATTTGGGCACCGTCTTTTTCCCACCACTTCTTTGGCATCCTCAGCACGCACTAAACCTACCAAAACAACAAACATCACCAGCAACACAACAACAAATCTCTGAACCATAATATTCATCTTTCGCATTTAGCGTTTGATTTTGCGGTATCTATCCGATAATCTGGCTTGTACATAAGTTTTAACTTAAATATAACCCTGTAGTCACAGGACGGAATTGACAAATGAATTAAGTCAAGACACCCCATACACCAGTTATCTTTTGCGTGGGTTTCAATAAACGGATAATTCCGTCTATCGCCGCAGACACCTATGCAAAGGCCAACATCCATCTATCGATATCGTCAACAAGGCGGAGGGCCCACTCGAGTTCCCATCCAATTGAGGCTGCGTGTCGTCGAGCACTTGTCTCGTCATCTAGTAAGGCCACCCATCCGCCGATAGACCATAGCGGTTGCCGTATAATTGCTAGTGGCAACGCCGCTCGCTCTACACTTGTGAGCGGATTATCTAAACCGCTGTCGTAGGCATCCACTAGGATGGATACTCTCTGCAGGTAATCATCCGATAAAGGATATTCAGGGAATTTTAAGCACGTGAAGTACAAAGTCAAGGCGAGGTCGTCAATTCGGGTTCGTTCCCCCATAAAGTCAAAGTCGGCGACCAGTGCGACATTCCCACCACGGAAAAACACGTTGTTATCCCAGAAATCTCCGTGGACAAGTTGTCTTGGGAGGAGCGTGATGAGGTCTCTTTCAGCATTAGAGACAAAGTAAGCGAGTTCCTCTGCGGCATCTGCAAGCCGCTGCTCAGCCAGAGAGGGGTTCCATTCTCGGACACGTCGTGTGCCTTGTAGTGTCTTATTGACGGCTTGGTGTGGCTCAATATAATTAGCAAATACTGGAAATTTTGCTTCCGCAGATACCTCAACATCTCGAAGTATCGTGTGTATCATTCCCAATACAGACAGACCTATCTTTATGCGCTCCCATGAGTCCATGTCTACATCACACTCAACGTAATGTTCAACCTCCACCAATCGGCCGTCAAACACGATCCATGGTTGGCCACTAAGTGTTGATATGATTTCGGAACAATTTACGCCATGAGTAGAGAGCTCGCGTCGTACGAGCTGGATGTCCGTGAGCCGATCTTCTGTGACATAAGGTCGATATGCTCGGAGTACGTATCTGCGGTCGGCATCACAGACAAGCAAGTTGAGATTGGACGACCCGCCGAGATCAACAACCTCGTTGCCACAGTTGATGCCGTAATAATCAGATAGTGCCTGAAACAGCTCCAGCGATGGAGTTGCCCGTAGGCCGCGTCGCCCACCACCTGCATTGTCCATTTTTAACCGATGTTCTCCGTCCGTCAATCACTAAATAATACCGAAAAACTAGTTGGTTAGTAAATCTATCTTTTTCTTTTCAATACCCCTATCAATTATCAGCGATGTCCCCATTGTGTTGACAAAATTAGCATATTAGAAGATCAACTTGAAATCAAAACCCCAATAGAAAAGAGGCAATCAAATAAATATGAGATTTATAAGAAAAGAGACTAGTGGAGAGAAGAAAAAGGGTACTAACTGGGCAGCTGATACCTCGCCTGATTACCCCGTACAGGAGTTGAACCCGTGAAGACTGCTAAGCCCTTCTGTATTTTAGTTTTAACTTAAATACAATCTAACTCCCTCAAGACTTTGTCAGAAATATGGCGGGCTGGCTTGCTTCTCAGAACTAACTACTGCGTGCAATACCCGACGTATGTACCACTGTCAGAATATTATTGTCGGGGTTCATATTCCTCAACTGCTTTCAGTGCTTCGGGTGTCCCTTTTTTTTAATGCCTCAACTAAAGTATTAAGAGGCTGACAACTTATTCCGGCCTCACTTCTTCATAACCTGGGCCACCGTCCCTATGCGGAATGGGTTGCTATGGGCAACGCCAGAACAGCACACCCATGAGGCAAGAGGTGTATAGAGACATTGCTCTGCCATGGCTCCTCCTGTCCCGTATCCATATTGACTAACACACCGTTTCCTAAAAGGGAAGAATCCTTTAGGCTCAGTCGAGTCTGAATCTCATCCTCCCCTTCATTAAAGAGAAGAAGATACGCAACACCTCCTTTATAAACGTAACGAATACGAAGATCAAGAGAAAATGGAGTAAAAACAAATGGAGTGGGGTCTATATAGTAAAGGTGCTCGAGAAAGCCATCAGTTTCTTCCACACCCTTCCACCACAACACTTGTCCTTGAGATTCAATGTCCGCAATCAGATTCCTTTCCTCTCCAGAAAGTCGATCCATAACCACAGACTCAACGATAAGCAGCCGATAGGTCATACCGGCAATTCGAAGGCCATCCTCAGCCCGTTCGACTCGTCTCAATAGGTCCTCGATGGTCAGGTAGTTAAAGTCATGCTGATGCTGAAAGCAGACCTTTGCCGCCTCCCAAGGAAGAAAGTCGCTCAGACCAAGAATGGCAGTTCCACAAACCTGCTGACTATCTGTATTCAACCAACAGATTTTCCTAGTGAGGTCGGAGAAACGTGCGTAATTTCCCCACCACGGACTGTGGAGACCTACATCTCGTGGACGCTCATCAATGCGAGGGCCACGAATGGAGTAGTAGAAAGCATGAGGAATGAGAAGATTGCAGCCCCGGATCAATAACCAAAGTGCTAGCCAACGATACTCGGTAAAAGTAAGCTGGTGACCATAGGCACCAGCGAATTCATTACTGTTGCGCCTAGCACCAAGATGAACCATGGCCGAGCTTGCACACTTTCCCATAGTGGAATGCCCTCCTTCTAAGGCAGTCGCCTTGCCTGGTTCCACATAACGAAGCACTAGATCTTGTCCGGGCAAATCAAAGTAGTGTAGAATACCGATGTCATCCGATGCATCTGGATGTCCAGCCAACTGCACACCATGCTGACGGCACCAAGCTGAGATGGGTTCATAGTAGGTCTCTTCAAGTCGAGCCTTGATCGCTCGGTTATAGTCAGCGCGGTATTTTTCGGCCTGTGGTTCCTGATCGTCCCAAAGAGTGGGCAGGTAAGAGGTAAAGTCGTACTGTAAGAAACGATTTATATGGACAAGAGCATCGCGTGTACCAGGGCGGACAACCCATCCTGGAGGTCGATCATGTTTGCCCAAGAGGCTGGGCTCATCGGTAAATATAGCTCGAATGGTGGTACCAAAGTACTCAGAAAACTCGTCATAATAGCGCTGGTAGACCTTGTTGATAAAGCAAATCATGGCATCCGGGTTAAGCAGATCGGCTGCCAAAGGATGGCATTCATCAACCTCACGCTGATCCTCACGCCGAGGAGGATCTTGCTCGGTGAAATGAAGGCCACGAATGGTCGTATGAATAGGCTGATCTACGATCGCCAGGCGATGTCCATCATGACGGCGCTCGACCTCAGCAATAAGTGTTTGTGTCGCGTTCAACTGTACCTGTAATTGAGCATCAATCCTTACCCCTTGAATCTCACTCTCAGGGGATGCTGTGGTCAGATCAACCGCCACCCAGCCTCGACAGGCAAAGGCCGGATTCTCGGCTACCACCTGCCCAGCCGAAGAACCGCTAGGATACATTCCCTCATCATAAAGGATAACCCACATATTCCGCCGTTCCGCTTCAGCAATAGCGAATCGCATGTAGTCTAGAAGTCTAATACTCATCCAAGCGAGGGATTCAGGCAAACCAGCCCGAGGATGGATCACGAAAGCATGAACACCGTGAGCCTGAAATTCATCCAGCTGTCGGCTGATCTCTCCTTCATTAAGTTCATCATTCCAGAACCAGAAGGGTGCTTGGGAGAATTCCCGAACTTCATCTTCACACAGGTGGAACATACTAATCTCCATTTCATTAATCTTCTGCGATCTAAAATTAAATGACCTTATTCACCTAGAAGCTTTTAGTTTTTTTCAGTGGGGTTGTATTTAAGTTTTAACTTAAATACAGAATAACTACCCCCAAGACTTTGTCAAAAATATGGCGGGCCGGCTTGCTTCTCAAAACTAACTACTGCGTGCAATACCCGACGTATGTACCACCGTCAGCATATTATTGTCGTAATTGATATTCCTCAACTGCTTTCAGTGCTTCCGGTGTTCCTATTGAACCTAATGCCTTTGCCACACCCTTACAAACCCATTCATTCTGATCCTGTAATACTTGTATCAGAGCAGGCACGGCATCTTTTGCATCCTCTCCTATGGAACCTAATGCCCTTGCCGCATTCATACGAACATCCTCATTCGGATCCTGCAATGCTTGGATCAGAGCAGGCACAGCATCCTTCGCACCTATCCTCCCTAATGCCCTTGCCGCATAAACACAAACAGACTTATCCTGATCCTGTAATGCTTGGATCAGAGCAGGCACAGCATCTATTGCCCCTTTTTCTATAGAACCTAATGCCAATACCGCATTACCACGAACATTTGCATCCTTGTCCTGCAAGGCTTGGATCAAAGCAGGTACCGCATCTTCTCCTATCTTCCCTAATGCCTGTGCCGCATCCCCACGAACATTATAATCCTTGTCCTGCAACAGTTGGATCAGATCAGGCACGGCATCTTTTGCCTCGGGTCCCTTTTCTCCTAATGCCACTGCTGCAATAGAACGAACATCTGAATCTGCATCCTGTAATACTTGGATCAGAGCAGATACCGTATCCAATGATCCTATTCGCCTTAATGCCTCTACCGCATTCCAACGAACATCCTTATTCTGATCCTGTAATGCTTGGATCAGAGCAGGTACTGCATCCTTCGCACCTTCTCCTATTGAACCTAATGCCTCTGCCGCATTAACGCGTACCTCTGGATTTTCATGCTGTAACTTTTTGATCAATCTTTCAACCTTCTGTTCTGAAGTTTGGTTTCCACATCCACCCATCCAAATACCGACCAACCCAACAAATAAGAACATTACAGTTATCGATCTCAAAACACCTTTAGATGATGTCTCAGTCATATTTCCCTCATATTTTGTCTGCTTGTACTTAAGTTAAAACTTAAATATAAGAACATCTAATCTGCTTTCAGCTAGAATAAAATAAGAGACCTGCTGAGTTTGTAGTCTTCATTCTTCTACACACTTAGTTGTTCGTAGCGAGTTAAAATGGATCAGAACTTCGCCTTAATTTGGCTCCAATTGAAGTCAAGTTTGGTTCGGAAAACAGGACACAGCCAGAAACCATGTAATTGTTGAAAACCGACATGAACCAACAACTATTCACTTAAAAACATACGTAAATGACCGTTACAAAATCACAGCCTATTATAATCAAGAATATGGAGAGCTTTTCGATCTACATGAAGATCCTAGTGAAGTCAACAACCTATGGAACAATCAATCATTTGCAAACCTAAAAGCGAATTTGATCCAAGAGCTCCTGTTTGCAGAAATGGGTAAGGAACCTCTGCCAATGCCACGTGTTGCTGGCGCCTAACTATAGATACAATCGAAAATTCTTCAGACGATCGAAAATAATTCGGTTACTATCATGGAAGTTATGTGCGGCATCATAAGCAGTCCTCACAACATAGATTAGATCATTCCCATCAAATTGCCAATCAACGTATTGGAAACCTGTTAATAACAAAGAATCCTGCCAAGAAAGATCCGAGTCGTCGGCTAGAAGTTGATGTTTTACTTTCCAATTAACTAAATCTTCAGACACAGACAATGATAAGATATTACGTTGTTTGGCACGATTGGCATCGGTATTATTGTTAACCAATGACAAATACATTCCCGTCACTGAATCTCTCCGAATACTAAACTTTGTCATCCCTCCAGGGAAATCAATGAAACCAGTTTGAGGATCGAAAGAGAGATTTCTTCCTTGATCATGCACTTTTATAATTGCGGCCCTATCGCAAAGCGGAATCGAGTTAAAACGCAAAATATTCCAGATTTCCCCCTCAGGATTTTCTATGACATTTCCCTCGAGCCAACCTGGACGTTCCAATTCTCCCCAATCCGATGGCACCCATTTTGGATCAAATGGGACTTTATTGCTGATTGTCCAGCTATCAGCAACCAGCATGTCTGATTCCAAGTCGGCTGATATTATCAAAGACTGAAACCCACTACCCCAAGTGCAGGGATCACAATCCTCAAACGCACGATAAATACGACCATTAGCCATCAATATTGGTACTGGAGCACAATGATAATTTGGCGCAGTGCGATAAGGCCCCCCTTTAAACAGTAATCCAGTCTTTTCGTCTTTAGGATGTGTCCAAGTGTAACCGCCATCATCACTACGCCGAATGACAATTGTCCCATATTGCTGGGAAACACCAATCAAGTACACCGAACCATGATGAATAAAAAGTGAACTCCAATAGGCATTAGAAATGTGGGTAATATTTGACCACGATTTCCCATTATCACCTGAACGATAAACACTTGTCAGATGCTCTTCGTTTTCATGATTACGAGGACAACCTTTCCCAAAATAATCGTGAGTAACCAATAGATCACCATCTAGCAACCTGATAATACTTGGACTACCGAGATACGTCCTCGATTTGAACGATTGAAATTTAATTTGATTAAACAGCATCAATGCCCCCTTTACTGCAAATATAGTCTACGAAAATCCCATAATAAAACATGCTCCAAACCAAGCCTATAATACAAGACCTGTAGCTGTTTCTTCAACTGTAAACCCAACTCTCTGATCTTCCCTAAGTGTTTTTAGGAAACAATTCTAAACGGCTTGAGGTCTAGAAATCCCTTCCTGATTAGGGCATAAATAATCCTCCGCTAACATGAAGCGATTGACCTGTAATATATTCGGAGGCATCCGAGCTGAAAAAAACAACAGTGGGGGCAATGTCTTCGGGAATTCCCTTTCGGCTGATTGGTATTGGGATGCCAAGCCAGTTGACAGTTTCGTTTTCTTGAATCTGAATAGGCGTGTTCCTCTCCTCGGCCAACTGTCGGTTTGTAGGACCAGGCAATATCGCATTCGCGGTTACGTAGGGGACACCCGAGATTGTAATTTTCATCATTATCAATTGCGTGGATTTTTCCACAACCAGGTCCACCAAATAGGACTTTTTGGATGTAAAGCATATACTCTGCTCTTCCCCTCCATATCTTAGAACAAAAAACACATGATATTAAATACATTTTCGGTTGAAGGTTATTTGCTCCTGTGGTAGCATTAGGGAAATTGAAAGGTGTTTATTGTCTTGTGGGAAAGATTACGACTTGCTCTGTCCTCCCCAAAATTCGAACAACCTATGACAATGATCAAAGGTTTAGTAGATCACAATTTCACAGACCTGATTTTTTTTAACCCGAACTGAAAAAAGGAGAAAGTCATGAAGTCCCAACGTCTAATCGTTCAAATGGGTATGACACTTGTCTTTACCGTCATCACAATTGTCGCCGTGGAGGCTTATGTCACAGATGGGCTAGTGAGCTATTACACACTCGATAAAAACGACATCGCCGGCGGTACGGTCAAAGATGTCGCTGGCGGCAAAGACGGAAAAATCATCGGAGCGCCGAAAACCGTGGCCGGTCGTCTCGGTGATGCCCTGGAGTTTGGTGGAAAACCAGATTGTGTGGAGCTGCCGAGCATTGTAGGAATCGGAACCAATCCGGCGACGTATGAAGCCTGGTTTAAAAAGAAAAACAAAGTCAGTTGGCAATATCTCCTGACAAATAAAACGAATTTCAGCGATCATTTCTTTCGATTAGGTTTTAATGAGAACACCGGACAAATCCGAATATATACCGAACAGGCCAAAAACGTCAGAAAAGCGTGGATAACCGATGAGGATTACGCCGATGACAAATGGCACCATGTGGTGGCGACACGCACGGGCGCTAAGGGCGCGGTTTATGTCGATGGCGTCCTCGTCAAAGAGGAGGAGACAATGGCCGGCGATATAGGCGGCGGTGAAACGAACTGGTACATCGCTCAAGATGGCAATACAAATGGGTACTTGATAGGCGCCATGGACGAAGTTCGCGTCTATAGCCGCGCCCTGACGGAAGCGGAGATCCGGCAGAACTTTGCGTCGCAGGGAGTGACAGCGGTCCATCCGACTGGCAAGTTAAGCCTTACCTGGGGTAAACTCAAAGCGAGCCAATCGTATCGCTAAACTGGAAAAATGGAGGCAATCATGAAACCAAAACGTTTAAATCGGCGAGCCATTCAAACCGGTTTTATCCTCCTCTGTACTTTCATCTTAATTATTGGGGTGAAAGCTCAAGTCGTCACGGACGGCCTAGTGAGTTATTACACGCTCGATAACAAGGATATTGCCGGCGATACGGTTAAAGATATCGTTGGCGGCATGGATGGAACAATCATCAATCAGCCGAAGTCCATCAAAGGCCATCTCGGTGACGCGCTCGATTTTGGTGGAAAACTGGATTGTGTGCAGTTGCCGAGCATTTTCAAAATCGGGAAGAATCCAGCGTCGTATGAAGCCTGGTTTTTGAAACGCCCTGACAGTCGCATCAGTTGGCAATATCTCCTGGTGAATAAGATCAACTTCTTCGATCATTTCTTCCGGCTCGGCTTCAATGAGAACACCGGACAACTTCGATTATACACCGAACAAGCCAACAACGTCAGAAAAGCGTGGATAACCGATGAGGGTTACGCCGATGGCAAATGGCACCATGTGGTGGCGACACGCACGGGCGCTAAGGGCGCGATTTATGTCGATGGCGTCCTCGTCAAAGAGGAGGAGACAATGGCCGGCGATATAGGTGGCGGTGAAACGGACTGGTATATTGCTCAAGACGGCAATAACAACGGATACCTGATCGGTGCCATGGACGAAGTGCGCATCTATAGGAAAGCGCTGACGCCAGAAGAAATCAAGCAGAACTTTAAGTCACAGGGATTGGCGGTCCAGCCCGCCAGGAAGTTGAGTCTCACCTGGGGGCGGATTAAAGTGGCCCCGGCTTATCGTTAAAAGGTAGCTATCTTCGATGAAAAAGAGCACTGGCATAGATTGATGCCGGTACTTTTTTGTTTCATCACCGACCGAAGAAAATTGCGAACCGGCGTCCATGAATACAGATCAATCATGGCGAGGGAAGGGACGTATTACCTTTCGATCCATTCTGATCGGGGTGGTCCTCATCCCCTTAAACTACCTTTGGATCGTGCAACTGGAACTCGTCAGATATTCGCTCGTCACTTATCTCGTCCCCTACTACACCGTTATCTTTATTATCACCGTTCTCATCCTGTGCAATGGGAGCCTGGGTAAATTTTCACCCCGATTGAGACTGACCTACCCCGAACTCGCCGTCATCTATATTATTCTGTCAGTAACGACCGGATTCTGCTCCCATAACATGATGCAGATTCTCGTTAGCAGCATGGGACACGCTTTCTGGTTTGCCACCCCTGAGAACGACTGGGCGAACATCTTTTGGCGGTATATCCCGCGGTGGCTAACCGTTGACGACAAAGCGGTGCTCCGTGATTTCTATGCTGGCGATTCGACGCTTTATGCGATGGGGCACATCAACGGCTGGCTCGTCCCCGCGCTGGCGTGGACGGGCTTCGCGACGGTCCTAGTCATCGCTGTGCTTTGTATCAATGTACTCATCAGAAAACAGTGGTCGGATCGAGAGCGGCTGACGTATCCGATTATTCAGCTTCCGATGGCGATGATGAATCCCAAAAGCCGCTTTTTTAGCAATCGCCTGATGTGGTTCGGATTCGCAGTTGCCGCTGGAATCAGTCTCTTGAATGGATTGCACGAACTCTACCCGGCTGTTCCGCACCTCCGGGTCACACGCCTGTGGCTGAGAGACACGGGTTACTTTACGAGCGAACCGTGGAATCACATCATGAGATTGGCGGTGATTGCATTCTATCCCTTTGCCATCGGCATCGGATTCGTGATACCGCTAGATTTGGCGTTTTCGGTCTGGTTTTTCTACATCTTCCAGAAAATCGTCGCTGGGGTCGGATTGAGCCTCGGCCTGCGGCACGATTTTCCTTATCTGAACGATCAGATGCTTGGCGCGTATATCGGTTTGGGATGTATCGCCATCTGGCTGGGCAGAGCACATTTCAAGCGCATTGTGGGACATCTCATATCGCCAAAGCGTATGGACGATGCGAATGAACCGATACCCTATCGACTTGCATTCCCCTTGATGATTTTTGCATTCATCGGGCTTGGGGTCTTCTCTGTGATGGCGGGCATGACGGTCTGGGTCGCTCTGCTATTCTTTGTCGCCTATTTCATCTTTTCGATGACCGTCACGCGAATTCACGCAGAACTTGGTTATCCGGTGCATGATATGGAACACACGTCGCCACAGCATCTGCTTTTGACTTCGGTCGGCACATCCAATCTTGGCCCCTCGACCCTGACAGTCATGGCGATTTATCGATGGTTCAACCGGACGTATGCTAGTCATCCCATGCCGCATCATCTCGATGGTTTCCAAATTGGGAAGGCGCTCAATATCCGTTGGCGTCAACTGACCGTTATCATACTGGGTGTTACCGTGATCGGTCTGCTGGGGTCGTTCTGGGCCCTGGTGCACACGTATTATCGCTTAGGCGGCGAATCGGGAAGGATGGGTGGCCCCGCACAAGGCTTTGGCCGGGAGACGTTTACATATCTTCAGCGATGGATGTATTATCCTTCTGGGCCGAATCATGTAGGCATTCTGGCGATGCCCGTCGGCTTCTTGATGGTGATATTCCTCGCAGTCATGCGGTCCCGGTTTTTTTGGTGGCCCTTCCATCCCCTTGGATATCCAATTGTTATCAGCTTCGGAGGTCGGATGCTTTGGGTATGTCTGCTGATCAGTTCGACGGTGAAGTTTCTCGTGTTTCGGACCGGTGGATGGCAAGCCTATAGAAAGATGGTGCCGTTCTTTCTCGGATTGACCCTCGGCGATTTCACAATGGGGAGTATCTGGAGCCTGGTGGGGATGGCCCTGGGTATCAAAACTTACGATTTCTGGCCCTGAAAAGCCGATCAGCATGGTATGAACGGTTACCGCAAACTGAAAGGGGAAATCGATGACATTTAACGAGATAGAAAGCATCTACATAAACTGTATGCACTGGTTTCTCATCATCCTCTCCATCATTAGAACCCATCTTGAAACTACCAGCAGGTATCAGAACCATCTCAGCACCATCCCTACCAATGATAGTGGAATCTAAAGTAGAGGTGCGTGGTTGTGTCGCTGAAGGTCTGTTCAGTCGCAGTTTCACTTCATCAGACGGCGACATCTTCTCTGCTAGGATGATCTCTCCCTGTACTGCTGCTACGAACTTAGGCCTCTGTTTCAGACCGCTACGTGCCGCCCATCTCCTCGTCTGTTCATACACATATCGATTGACTTCACTGACAGATATCAATCCATCCTGATCACGATCAGTTGTATCTCTTCCTTTTAAGACTTCCATCAGAAAGTAAGTGAAGGCTCCATGCGGTTTATCCTTCATCTCATATGAAGACTCATTCAATCCACAGGAAGCTAACGTTACCAT
>JYMV01024096.1_pt2 | contig 14129 bp, 13 predicted proteins | sample 338911 | NCBI WGS metagenome assembly JYMV01 (sample SAMN03354496, study PRJNA234377) | hydrothermal vent metagenome | biome: Deep sea; feature: Hydrothermal plumes at the Eastern Lau Spreading Center, Western Pacific Ocean; material: Seawater | place: Tonga | collected 2009 | depth 2000 m m
CCTATGAACTATACAATGCTCTTGCGTCACTGGGTTAGAACTGGGGCTGATGAATCGATAAGAATGCTTGATAAAACTCTCACAAAGATGGCCGAAGGAGGTATGTACGATCAACTGGGTGGAGGGTTTCATCGCTACTCTACCGATAGATATTGGCGAATCCCTCATTTTGAAAAAATGCTTTATGACAACGCACTTTTGGCTAAACTTTATATTGATATGGCTCAGGCAACTAAGCAGGATCTTTATAGCGAGGTACCTCGTGATATCTTTAAATATATTCTTAGTGAAATGACCTCACCGGAAGGAGCTTTTTATTCCGGTCAGGATGCAGATACAGACAGAGAGGAGGGATGTTATTACTTTTGGGAGATGAAGGAGTTCCTTGATCTGCTTGGTCCTCGAAACGCCAAGGTAATGGCGCGTCATTTTGGTGTGACTTCCTCCAAGGGTACTACTCGAAAAAATGTTTTATACATTAAAGAGTCTATAGAGAATTTAGTAAAGCTGGAAGGAATTGCAATATTTGAGCTAGATCATATTTTACGTACATCTAAAGAAATTTTGCTACAAGCTAGGGGAAAAAGATCTAGGCCGTTTACTGACCAAAAAATAATTACCGGTTGGAATGGACTTATGATAACGGCCTTTGCTTCTGGTTATATGGTTTTGCATGGCAAGAATTATTTAAAGGTCGCACTCCGTGCAGGAGAATTTTTATGGAATAATATGTGGACAGAGAATGGGATTTTGCTTCGTATCTATAGTAATGGCGAAAGCAAAATCAATGGTTGTCTTGAAGACTATGCGTACTTCCTTGAAGCGTTGATCGCACTTTATGAAGCATCTTTTGATCTTCTATGGATTGAACGCGCGAATCAACTTGCTGATAAGATGATTGATGAATTTTATGATGAAAAGGATGGGGGGTTTTTTATGTCAGGCCTTTCATCAGAGGTACTTATAGCTCGCTTAAAAAATGCAGCCGATGAAGCAATTCCTTCAGCCAATGCAATCGCTATTTTGTCACTTCTTAAGCTAGGACACCTTTCAGGTAATAAACGTTATCTTGATATTGGGGCAAACTCTGTGAATGCTTTTAAACAGAGAATAGATAAGAATCCAGCAGCTCATACAGGTATTTTGGCGGCGGCTGATTTTATGTCATGTTCCCTTACGGAGGTTATTTTTGCTGGTGATTTGGAGAATTCTTCTTTTGAGGATATGAGAGATTCTTTACATCAGGACTATCGCCCCAATAAAGTTATTGCATGGAATAAAAATGGCCAGGCCTCACACCTGATTCCTCTAACGGAGGGAAAGTCGACTATTGATGGAGCCCCTGCAGTTTATGTTTGTCAGCAAGAGACCTGCCATCCCCCAGTAAGCTCTGGAAAAGCGCTAGCTAGTTTACTTAAGCCACCACCAGAGATTCGGCTCAATATTTTTGATTATGATAAGCAGATTAAGGACGCCGAAAAGGAGGAACAGGGAAAGTTTCTCGGAGTCATGGATCAAATTTTCAAACACTCAGGGTTGAAAAAGTAAAGCTTATTCAGAGGTCGATTGATTGAGCGTTACGTTTTTATTACTTATTGAACTAGTGGCGATGGTTGTTTCAATTTAAGGAAATTATTTATTTCGCCTCTTTTCCTCGGAGTTATTAGTTTATAGATTGAGAGAGTTTAATCTCATTTGATACTTAGAGATAGTTATCTCTGGAAATTTTCTGATATATTCATAGGGTTTTAAAAATATTGATATATCAGAGGCTTGGGTTATAATGACTATATTCTTAATCTATTAAATTTTCAAGGAAAGCATATTATGGCAATCGACAGCAAAGAGCTTGAGGATTTTATGCCCGCTACCGAATTAGAGTGGTCGGATACTGCTATTGCGCGTATGAAAAATGTGCCATTTTTCGTACGAAAGAGTGTTGTTCGTGGGATTGAGCAATATGCCAAAGATAAAGGTGTCGCTCTTATTGATGATGATGTTGTTTCTCGGGCACGTCAAGAACGTGAAAGCGGAGCCATTGAAGAAGCAAGAAAGAAGAATGCATCTAAAGTTGAATCTGAAGCTGTTGCTCCAGAAGTAGAAATTAAGCGACAGTTCGTGAACTTTGCTTTTTATAAATTAGATCCTTCCTTTCGACGGTTGCCAAAGGAAAGAAAAGAAGCCGCAAAAAAAGAATTTCTTGACGTGCTTGAAGAGTATGATGCTAACAGCGATATGATACTTCTTGGTTATACAATGGTGGGTATTAGGGCGGACGTGGATATTATGTTTTGGCGTATAAGCTATGAGATGGAAGGATTCCAGAAGATGACCACACGCTTATATCAAACAGACCTTGGAAGTTTTCTAATGCCAAGCTACTCTTATTTGTCTCAGACCAAGCGATCCATGTACCAAGATATGTTTAATCCTGAGCATGAGGAAGATCGCACTCATATTATTCCGGGTAAAGCAAAGTATCTATTTATTTACCCATTTGTTAAAACGAGAGAATGGTATCTTCTTACCCAGTTTACACGCCAAGGGATAATGGACGAACATATTTATGTGGGGAATAAGTATCCTTCTGTAAAACTAAATACTAGTTATTCGTTTGGTATTGATGATCAGGAGTTTGTTGTAGCATTTGAGACTGACTATCCTCAGGACTTTGTAGACTTGGTTATGGATCTTCGGGAAACACAGGGGAGCCTCTACGTTGAGCGAGACACGCCGATCTTTACTTGTGTAGCAAATTCTTTAGAGGATACAATTAGCAGTCTTGGTATATAAAAGTATAAAATGTTGAAAAAACAAAGGGCTGTGACTTTTATCACAGCCCTTTGTTTTTGAGAGCGTATTGCCTTAGATTATCATCTACTATTGCCAACTATTGTTGCAAAGACTTAGTATTTGGCTTAGGGTCTTTTTTAAATCTTTCCTATGAACTACTTGGTCAATTAACCCACGCTCCAATAGAAATTCTGCACGTTGGAATCCCTCAGGAAGTTTTTGCTGAATGGTTTGTTCTATTACGCGAGGACCTGCAAATCCAATTAATGCGCCGGGCTCAGCAAGAATGATATCCCCAAGCATAGCAAAGCTTGCTGAAACCCCTCCGGTAGTTGGATCAGTCAATATGGAAATATAAGGTAATTTTTCTTTTGCTAGCTTGCTGAGAGCAGCTGAAGTTTTAGCCATCTGCATGAGTGAAAGAATGCCCTCCTGCATGCGCGCTCCGCCAGAACAGGAGAGTATAATTAATGAAGTTTGATTGTTGATGGTTCTTTCGATTGATCTGGTTATTTTCTCACCAGCCACGACCCCCATGCTGCCACCCATGAAACTAAACTCAAAAACACAAATTTCAACTTGATGGTTTTTAATGTGCCCAGTTCCCGAAATAACCGCGTCCGTAGTCATTACTTTTTTGTAGGAGGTACGCAATCGTTCTTTGTATTTTTTGCTATCCTTAAACTTGAGAGGATCGGTCGCTATTAAGTTATTATCGTGCTCAATAAATGTTCCTCCCTCTATTAGTTGATTGATTCGCTGCTTTGCACTCGTTCGGAAGTGGTAGTCGCATTGAGGACATACCCGGAGATTTTTTTCAAGATCCGAAATATATATGTTGTTCTTGCAAGCATGACACTCAGCCCACAGTTCGGTATTAGCAGGATCTTTTTTTTTAACACTCGTTTTGGATTTAATTTTATCTATCCAAGACATATTGATTGAGTTATTTAATGGCTAAAAAGATTAATAGAATTGAATGCGACTGGACCTGTTTTGGTCGATGGGACACTTTTATTATAATTTTATTAGGGATGTCTAATATTGTTCAAAACTGCATTTTGCTTATTTTTTTGAGATGACAGCGCTCTAAGTGGGCCAAATATTGTATAGCCGAAGCTTATTATAAATAGAGCTATTTTAGGTATAGTGGCCAGAACATAAATTATAAGTACTACTAAAAGAAATCTTGTGAAGGATACTCGTTTACGAAATTCGAATTTTTTAAAGGCTGGATATTTAATATTACTAACCATTAGGAAAGCAAGAGTGTATACGGTGGCTACCATAAATCCAGGGTGCACTCTTGACCCGAATAGATCTTCAAATGCAATTATAATTGACGCGATAACAGCAGCAGCGGCAGGTGTAGCTAGTCCAATAAAATATTGACCTTCAATGTCGGGTTTAGTTGTGTTGAATCTTGCCAAACGTAATGCAGCGCAAAGCAAGTATAAAAATGCGGCCATCCATCCTATACGTCCAAATGGCTTTAACACCCAAGCATAGCAAAGAAATGCTGGGGCCATGCCAAACGATATCACGTCAGCTAAAGAATCATATTGCATTCCGAATGCACTGGTAGTTTTGGTCATTCGAGCAATTCTACCGTCTAGAACATCAAATATTATGGCCAATACAATTGCCCAGGCAGCAAGAAAATACTTATCGTTAAGTGCGGCAATAAAAGAGTAAAACCCACAGAATACATTTCCTGTCGTAAATAGGCTGGGTAGGATATGGATACCTTTTCTTGGTTTCATCTTGCCTTTCTTTAGTTTTAAGTAAGATAACCAATAATACTTTTACCACCGCTAACTCGATCTCCACAAGTTACAGATAATTTAGTGGTTTCTGGCAGTAGAATGTCAACACGTGATCCGAATCTGATTAGTCCGTATCTCTGACCTGATTCATAATAATCTCCCTTTTTAGGCCAGCAAACAATTCGTCGAGCTATAAGACCGGCGATTTGTTTAACAAAAACATGTGTTTTTCCATTGTTAATAAGAATAATGTTCTGCTCATTATCCATTGATGCTTTAGGATTAAATGCGGCAAGAAATTTTCCAGGGTTATAACGGATTTCCTCAATGGTTCCTGCAATAGGTACCCTGTTGACGTGAACGTTGAAAACAGAGAGGAATATAGTTACCCGTTTGCATAGTTCCCCATTAATAGGTTCTTTTTCAGTTATTATTTCTGTGATTTTTCCATCAGCGGGTGAGACAATCACATTTGGTTCGTTAGGGATATGACGCTCTGGATCACGAAAAAACCATGTCACAAACAAAAATCCCAATCCCAAAAAAAATGCTACCCAGTAAAATGAAAGCAAAAACATCAGAATAGTGACAACCAATAGGGGGATAATGAACACAAAACCTTCTTTAGCTAAAGGAATTTTCATAGTTAAGGGTAGGTGGATTTCAATAGTTTTTAGAAAAAATTATGGAAAAGGTGATCGCTATTTTAGTTTTTTCCCAATAAAAGGCATCATCTTGCGCAGTTTTTCGCCCACTATTTCTATTGGGTGCTCAGAATCCTGTTTTAATCGAGCATTAAATACTGGGCGATTGGCCTGATTTTCTAAAATAAACTCCCTTGCAAAACTTCCACTTTGAATTTCTGCGAGAACTTTTTTCATTTCATCTCTGGTTGACTGTGGAATGATCCTAGGTCCCCTAGTCACATCTCCATAAGCTGCAGTGGTGCTAATAGAGTAACGCATATTCCCAATACCGCCCTCATAGATTAAATCTACAATTAATTTTAACTCGTGGAGACACTCGAAATAAGCTAAGTCAGGGTTGTATCCTGCTTCGACTAATGTGTCGAAGCCTGCTCGAATAAGTTCCGTAACTCCACCGCATAAAACAGCCTGTTCTCCAAAAAGATCTGTTTCTGTTTCTTCCCTGAATGTGGTTTCAAGAACTCCCGCTCGCGTGCCTCCGATTCCCTTGGCGTATGCTAGCGCAATCTTTTTTGCTTTTTTTGAGATATCCTGATGAATAGCCATCAAGCAAGGGACTCCAGCTCCTTGTTCGTAAGTTCTTCTGACTAAATGTCCGGGCCCCTTAGGTGCCACCATAAAAACATCCACCGAACTTGGGGGCACTACTTGTCCAAAATGAATATTAAACCCATGGCCAAAAGCAATAGCGTCACCCTTTTTCAGATGAGGTGCAATTTCATTGTCATACATCGTGCGCTGTTTGTCGTCTGGGATAAGGATCATTATGATATTTGCAATTTTTGCTGCCTCCGCTACGGTCATAACTTTCAACCCATCTTTTTGGGCTCTTTTCCAGAAAGCACTTTCCTTGCGCAGTCCCACCACAACCTTAAGGCCACTGTCATGCAAGTTTCTTGCATGTGCATGTCCTTGACTACCGTAACCAATAATGGCAATCGTTTTGCTTTTCAACACCTTGATATCCGCGTGGCGGTCATAATAAATACTTGGCAATTTCTTTCTCCTCTTTACCTACATTAAAATAAGATTTGTTTTTTGTTACTTAGGGTAAAGCATTTGTGATGTACTCAATTTATGGGTTTGATACCCCTGCTTATTGCAATACGTCCGGATCGAACAACCTCTTTAATTCCGAGTGGTTTTAGTAGATCTAAAAACCCCTTTGTTTTGCCTTCATCGCCCGTAATTTCGACTGTGTAAGTATCGGGGTTCACATCTATTACCTTAGCTCGGAAAATATCCACAATGCGCAAGATTTCCTCACGAACACGCGCTTCAGCGTTCATTTTTACCAGTATTAACTCGCGGTCAACAAAATGTTCTTCAGTGAAATCAATGACTTTGATAACGTCAACCAGTTTGTTGAGTTGTTTTGTGACCTGCTCAATTTTTTTGTCATCACCGCGTGTAACAATGGTCATCCGTGAAATTCCAGAGTCGTTTGTTTCTGCAACGTTCAAGCTTTCAATATTGTAACCGCGGCCACTAAAAAGTCCTGAAATTCTTGATAGTACTCCAGATTGATTGACGACGAGGACTGAGATGGTATGGTGCATGTCTTCAAGCCATTAAGGCTATATAGTTATTTGGTTTTTGTTAAGTTTGAGCAAGCAATAATATCAGAAACCGTTTATATTTACCATTATATTCCAGTCTTATTTTTAGTGTAAGTCATTGGATTTTTGTTCCTTGGAGTTAGTACATGAAACCGACTGATCTTCCTGTGGTCCTCAGGTACCTTAGGAAATCAATTAAATCTTGGCGCGTTCCAGTGGTTACTGAAATAAGTCGTCAACGAAACCCTTTTATGGTACTTGTGAGTTGTCTTTTGAGTTTGAGAACCAGAGATGAAATTACCGAAGCTGCCTCTAAAAGGCTATTTGTTCTTGCAGATTCCCCAAAAAAACTACTGCGATTAGATCCAAAACAGGTAGAAAAAGCAATCTATCCGGTTGCTTTTTATCGTAATAAAACCCTTAGGTTGTATGAGATCAGCGGGACTCTCATTGATGACAACGGTGGCAAAGTTCCTGACACATTAGATCAATTACTTAGATTAAAAGGGGTTGGTCGGAAGACGGCGAACCTCACTTTGGTTCTTGGCCATAACAAGCCTGGAATTTGTGTTGATATACATGTACATAGGATAGCAAATCGGTGGGGGTACGTTCAAACCAAATCACCAAATGAAACAGAGAAGGCATTAAGGTATAAGCTTCCAAAACGTTATTGGATGGAAATTAATAATTTACTGGTAAGCTTTGGGCAAAACATATGCAAGCCACAATCGCCTTTTTGCAGTAAATGTGATGTTTTGGAATATTGTGAGCAAATTGGAGTAAACCGGCATCGTTAGAATGAGGAGGATGTGAAAAGCATCATAACTTTCCAACCGTTTGTTTTTGTACAGCAATGAGTTGCTTGATGCCTTTATCAGCAAGAACGAGCATTGCTTTCATTTGTTTGTCTGTGAAGGGTTCGCGTTCGGCCGTGCCTTGAATTTCTACAAACCCACCACTCCCGGTTTTTATAATGTTTAAGTCCACATCAGCTTCTGAATCCTCAGAATAATCCAAGTCTAAAAGATTTTTGCCACCAATGATCCCCACACTTATAGCTGCTACATAATCACGAACGGGTATTTGTTCGATAAGTTTATCTTTTTTCAGCTTTTTCATAGCTAGCATTAAGGCAATAAATGCTCCCGTGATAGAGGCACAGCGGGTTCCACCATCCGCTTGGATTACATCGCAGTCGATCCACACAGTTCTTTCCCCAAGTTTTTCAAGGTCCACAATACTGCGTAATGACCGTCCGATGAGCCTTTGAATTTCTTGCGTACGGCCAGAGAGCTTTCCTCTGGATGCTTCTCTATTGTATGTGTTGATGAGGGTAACATTGAGTATTCTGCGGTAACCCAACCTTGCCCCTGGTCTCGAAGAAATGAAGGCACCTTGTTATCGATGGAAGCTGAGCAGAGCACACGGGTTCCACCCATTTGGAAAAGAACTGAACCATGGGGGTGGACTATGTAGTTTTTGGTGACTTTGATTTCTCTTATTTGATTAAAAGAACGGCCACTTAATCTGGGCATTATTTCTTCTCAGTTGAAAGAGGTTAAGAGGTTAATGTTAAGAAACTTAAGGCTTCTCATCTATACTTTTAATTAGAAAAATTAGTTTTTGAAAATATCAGGTTATACAAGAACTTTCAATAGCTCATTTAGATTAAGTTCTTTAGTAACTACGAATAGGATCTCGTAGTATATCAATCACTTAGGCCTTGTGTGCAACAAAAACATTTGATAACATTGCCTTTATATAAAAGGAGCTTTGAATGGACTCATATTTTGGAGAAGGCGTGACTTTAAAGGGAACACTTTGGGTGAAAGGCGATGTTCACTTTGGTGCCTTTATTAAGGGTGATGTGCATTCAAATGATCATCTTATTATAGGTCCTTCGGGTTTTGTGAAAGGGAATATTCATTCGTATAACTTTTCAAATTCAGGCAAGGTTAACGGAGATATTTTCGCACAAAACAAAACCTCCTTACTGAAAGGTGGTGTGCTGACGGGGGATATTTCGACATACCAATTGGTTGTCGACGAGGGCGCTGATTTCGGGGGGTATTGCAAGATGATTGATGCCCCAGCTAACCAAATGCATAGGGAGGAGGACAAGGTTAAAAAAAGCCCGAAGCAAAAAAACCTCTTAACCCTGAATGCAAAGAAAGAATTAGCGGCAGAATCAAACACAATAGTGGCGGCTAAATTACTTCCGTTAATATTTTTTAGTAGGTTCCCTAAAATAGCTAGAATATTTTTGATAGGGATTCTGCTTACAGGAGTTTTTATTTTTTTTAACCCTATGCAAAAATCTGATACTAAAAGATTAGAGAAGGTTGGGTATGATTTGCTTGCGAAAGGGAATTATGAGAAAGCTGAACTAGTCTTTAAAGATGCTTTGAAAAGTGACCGTGAATCCCCCAAAGTTTATGCTGGGTTAGGCCAGGCTTTTCTTCAAAGAAAACTTTACCAGGATGCGATTAATCAATTTAAACATTCGTTAGAGCTAATGCCCGCTAATGTAGATTATAAAATTAGTTTGGCGAAAACTTATCAGTCGATGGGTAGATTGAATGATGCTGAAAAATATTTTCAGCTAGCCGTTAATGAGAATCCCAAAAATGCCAATTCTTTTTATCATTATGGCTTGTTTATGGAGGCAAAGGGTGACAAACAGAGGGCTATCGTCAGTTATCGCAGAGCCCTTGAATTAGATAAGGATTTTAATGATGCGCACCAACCATTAGGAAAACTTCTCGAAGAAACTGGACAGTTAGAAGATGCCATTGCTGAGTACACGCTAGGCTTGAAGCATGATGAAAAGAACCCTGAACTTCATCTAGCTCTAGGAAAATTGCTTTTGAATTCGAACGATTCATCTAAAGCAGTTTCTCACCTTAATAAAGCCTTAAGTCTCAAGCCACAGAATTTTAAAGTGCGAATTGAGGTTGCTGAAATTTTTAAGAAAAAGGGCATGTTGGATCAAGCTCTTGCTTTATATGAGGAGAGTTCTTTCATGCAGCCGAAAAATGCTAAAGTTCAGTCTTTGCTGGGAAAGGCTTTTCTTGAAAAAGGTAAATCGGTTGATGCTTTGAAAGCGTATGAAAAATTAGTAAAAATAAATCCTAAAAATGCAGAAAACCAATATCAACTTGGTAGGTTATTTAGGTTAAAAAAGAAGTTTGAAAATGCCCGACAGGCTTTAGAGAAAGCACTTTCTCTGCGTGATGACCACGCCCCAACTTATTATGAACTTGGGCTCGTATTGCTGGCTGAGTCTGAAGTGATTAAGGCTGAAGATTTATTGAACAAAGCAGTTACAGGTGAACCAGATAATGACGTGTATTTGCTGGCCCTTGCTGATACTCAGGTGATGAATAAAAAATATGATGTCGCGCTTGATAATCTCCTTAAATTAGTAAAAACCGATCCTAATAAACCGGATGTGTTGTTTTCACTTTGCAACGTCTATGCTAAAAAAAGATTCTACACTGCTGCTATAAAATTCTGTGAAAGGGCGAAAGATGTTAGACCTCAGAGTGTGGCAGTAATGAACCGTCTAGCTTGGCTTTATGCAAAAAAAAGAATAAAGATTGAAAGAGGAATTGCGTTGATCCAAGAGGTCATGCAAGCTAAGCCAGGCAATGCCAAATATATTGATACTCTTGCCGAGTTATTATTTGCCAAGGGAGATATTGCGGGAGCGTTAGACAATATGAATAAGGCTCTTAGTATCGATCCAAATAACTCTTATTACAAGCAGCAATTGTGGAAATTTGAGAATACGTCTACACAGCCTCCTTATGCAGAAGGTTTTTAAGAGTCACAAAAGTCCTGTGCCTTTTAATCCTATGTATGATCCGTAGCACACACTTAGAATAAGGCCGTCTCGCTTTTTGATAACGTGTCCCATTCGAATCAATAAAAGCAGTAAACAGGTTAGACTTGTGGCATAGATGAGGTCGGTGTAGATTACTTCCCTAATAAACAAAGGTTTAATCAATGACGCGGTACCGATCACCATAAGAATATTAAAGATATTACTACCAAACACATTGCCAATGGCCATTTCTCCATGACCTCTCTTAGCTGCGATGAGTGAGGAAGTTAGTTCCGGAAGGCTGGTCCCAAGGGCAACTATACTTATTCCGATAAACCATTCACTAACACCTAATTCCCGGGCAATCCCAGTTGAACCCTCAACCATCCAATTTGCACCGATAATTAGCATTGCTATTCCGAGGGTCACCAAAAAAATTTGAAATCTCGTTCCCTTATATTTTAAAAATAAATGACTTTCTTCTAAAGGAGTATCTCTACTTTCTTTTTTTCTGAATGCTCTCCATAGATAAGCAACCAAAAGGCTGACCATAATAAAACCTTCAATCATGCTTAAATAGTTATTCCAGGAAAAGACGACGACTATCAGTGAGGCAATGATCAAGGGGGGGGATTCATTTGCAAATCTCTGTTTTTCAATTGTAAGAGGAGCTATCAAGGCCGTTATGCCCAGAACCAGCCCTATGTTTGCAATGTTACTTCCAATGATATTTCCCAGAGCCAAGTCTCCCAAATCGTGAAGTGAGGCCATCACGGAAACGGCTAATTCTGGGGTCGAAGTCCCGAACCCAATAACCGTAGCTCCAATAATAAATGGGCTTATTTTTAAAGCTTGGGCTAGGCGTAAGCTGCCTGTAACAAGAAAATCCCCGCCGTAATAAAGCAGAATTAAACCAACGAAAATTAGTCCCGAGTTAATAAGCATGAATGATTTGCTGTGATATTCTTGGCGATGGGTTAACGGAATAAAGTTTAATAAATATATTTGAGAGATAATCCAAGAGGTAATAAACAAAAAGACGCCCAACTTGAGCGTCTTATCTACTTCTACTCCTAAAAGAAAACAGTTATTTGTATAATCAAAAAAGGGATATTGTTAGCGCATTCCACTTCCTTCTTCTTCATAATCAGACGATTTCTCCTGTTTTTCATGGGATCCATGAACTTGATCATCTGCAGGACTTTTTTCTTGCATCACTGTTCCGCTTCCCTCCTCTGAATGCTTGGTCGTGTATTCGTGATCTTTGTCAATATCTTTCCGTTGGTAGTCCCGATGCCTTTTAAAATAAGATCTAATGCCACTTCCTTCTTCATGTGATTCGGAATGTGCATTTGGTGAGTCATGCTCATTTTCTAGGTGTTGTTCCCCTTCGTGAGCTAAGCTCTGGTGTGGAACGAACAGAATAAATATAAATAAAATTGCAGATATACTCGGCATTATTTTGTTCATTATATAGATCTCGATAAAGATTAACAGAATGATCCAGGTTTTAAAGCCAGTCGTTAATAGTTAGATAGTGGATTTTACCAATATTATATAAATAATAAAAGATTATGTTGTTCTTTAGTTTTTGTGATAAATGGTACTTTTTGTCTTGAGCCTTAAAAAGGAAGATTTTCCTTGGATGTGAAGTGATTAAGACGATTGATTTAAGGGAAATTGGATGAAGCTATTTTTAAAACCATGATTGATTAGACTTTTTCTGGTTTGCCGTGCTTTGGTTTCTGTGGCAATACCTTCACTGCGAACGACATACACCTTTTGATTTATTGTAACTATTTTTCGATTTGGATTGAGTCCATTTTTTTTAATGGTTGGGTTGAAACCGAGAGCTTTAATTTTGGTAGAACTTGAAGCAGCATGATCTTTTTGGGTAAAGTTTCCTGAAGACACTTGGTGTTGAGTTGATTTAATGTTCCGAATGTGTATTTTTGCCTTTAATCCTTTTGAATTAAGTTTTTTTACAAGTTTTGTCGCATTATCTTTAATAAAAAAAGCACCGATCTGAACGAAAAATTCTTTGCTTTGAGTTGGTATTGAATTTTTTTCTAATAGAGGTTGATCGGTAATAGATTGTTTCTTTATGAAGGGAGTGATTTTATCCTCTCTTGACTGTATTGTTTGATCTGATACGGGTTTTTTATTTTTGTTAGTCGTTGGTTGATGATCCGTGAACTCCGTTTTTTCTGCTGAAGGTTTTAGTGGGAACTCATTCTTAGAAGTGACGGGCGGTTGTTTGCTAATACTAGAGCGAGGTGAATTAAAATACTGTTTATTTTGAATAACTATCAGAACAATAAGTGAAATTCCTATAGCAGAAATAATAGTTAGTTTGGAGTTTTTTGTCCTTACTCTTTTCTTGGTTTCCCATACGTTCTTAATTTTCGCATCATCAAGAAGGTTGTTTAGCCGCTTATTGTATTTCTGCCAATCTCCATTAATTTCTTGGGTCTGTGGACCTGATTTTTTAATATTTCTGTCTTCTTGTATTTCAAGCATGGGCTGATTTTTTTAGCTATAAAGTATTTAAAGGGTGATCTTATCCACTGCTAGTTTTATCAGGACAATGGTAAAACATGATGTTAGGATATCCTTGAGTAGAGACGGTGAGTAGCCGAAGACTACCGATATGATCACTCTCATAATCAACCATTTCTCCTTATATATCAATAGTTTTTATGGAATTTCTGACACTAAATTAACAATAAATAATGAATAAAGATAACAATATTGACCTGTCGGTACGGTTGGGTCCTATGCATTTTACCAATCCGGTTATTGCGGCGTCAGGTACTTTTGGCTATGGAATCGAATTCGATCCTTTTGTGAATCTAAATAAGTTAGGTGGGTTTTGTACTAAAGGCTTGAGTATGAAACCTAAAATGGGGAATCGTTTCCCTCGGATGATAGAGACTGCTTCGGGTATGTTGAATGCTATAGGACTTGAGAATATTGGTTTGGATAGATTTGTAAATGAAAAGTTACCATTACTGGACAAATTTCAAACTCGACTGATAGTTAATTTTTTTGGCGATACGGTAGCGGAGTACGTGGAATTGGCTAGTGCGTTGTCTGAGGTAAGTAGGGTAGATGCACTCGAGATGAATGTTTCCTGTCCCAACGTAGAAAAGGGGGGGACGCGGTTGAGTTCTGATCCGGTAACACTTAAGCGGGCTGTAGAGTCAGTGAGAAATGTTACCGATAAGTTTCTAATCATAAAGCTTTCGCCCAACGTAAAAGATATAACTGAATTAGCTTTGGCCGCTGAAGAAGGGGGGGCAGATGCTTTGTCACTGATTAATACTTTTGTAGGCTTAAAGGTTGATGTCGAGTCAGGGAAGCCCTGGCTTGCGAATATAACTGGAGGACTTTCAGGCCCTGCTATTAAACCTATAGCGCTCGCCATGGTTTACGCGACGGCTCGTGCTGTGAAAATTCCCGTTATAGGGATTGG
>JYMV01001308.1_pt1 | contig 14127 bp, 10 predicted proteins | sample 338911 | NCBI WGS metagenome assembly JYMV01 (sample SAMN03354496, study PRJNA234377) | hydrothermal vent metagenome | biome: Deep sea; feature: Hydrothermal plumes at the Eastern Lau Spreading Center, Western Pacific Ocean; material: Seawater | place: Tonga | collected 2009 | depth 2000 m m
AAAGAGTCCTCAGCATTTCACCAAAAGACCTTTCGTCGTCAATAACCAGCACTTCTAGCATTTATTTCATACCCTATTACTTTTCTTCATTATTATATAAATATTGCGTAGCCTGCCAAGCGCTAAACGATTCATGCCGCCAAAAACCCCTACTGCTGCGGGCCAACAAAGGTGCGCAGTGAGCACATTATTCCCCGGCAGACTGTCGCTTTTGCCCGCAACAAAAGATTTTGTTGCGGCCAGCTGAGGGAGAAGGAGTTCCGGCTGAAAATGGCATTAATCGAGTTTCAAGGATGTCGGAGCGACATGGAATTCCAGGTAAAAGATACGCAGGACCCAATATTATCGGGGGCAGAACGGGCCCCATTGGGTTGGATCAGCGGAGCATTGTTTCCTGGCACATGAACACGCCGAACTACGGTGTTTATCCAGCTCCAGCCAGTAATTCGCAAGACAGACAAGAAGCCCCTGACTACAGGTCTCAAAATTCCCCGTTTCCGGCACATCAAGGCAATGTTTAGCCTGACCAACCACGCACTGCCCGAAAGCTGAGTCCAGGCCCCGGCGAACTTGCACTGCAGTACAGGTAGACGCGCATCCACCTGCTGAAACTGTCCATCGACTACTCTCGATTTCCGGCGAGATCAGCATAAATGTGGAGGGCAGGGAGCCCGAAACAAGCAACGCTGAGGCTGCGACCGGTCCGCTGGCCATATCCATGATGCCATGCACCAGATCTAAACGCGTCTCGGCCATTTCAATCTTTGCAAGGCTCCGGCGCATTCGATATTCCTTGGCAGCGCCACCATCGCCCAACGAGTTGACTTTGACGCCCTTGACGAGCAGGTCGAGTCCACCTTCCAGGCGAAAGGGGGCCACTTGTTCTTCCAATTGGTTGAAGATCCTGTTGAGAGCAGCAAATCCACGCTGAATCACGTTGCGCTCTTCACTGCTCAACCGCTTTTCGAAGGCGGGCGGCAGGTCTTTGAGTTCCACAACATTAGGAAAGCGCACGCCGCCGCTTTTTTCCTCTTCGTTGAGTGCAACACTATCGGGATCGACCTGGTTTACAGCCATGTACACGGCAAAACCCAACGCTACAAAGCACATCACAATCACGGCTGTACGCATTAGGCCTCCTGTACTCTTGGAATCAGCAGAACAAAGGTGCAACCCGGGTCGGTTGAGTTGACGACTCTAATATTTCCGCCGCAAGCTGTCATAATACTGTAACAAATCGACAGTCCCAAGCCGGTGCCCTGGCCTGGTTCTTTGGTCGAGAAAAAGGGCTCAAACAGATGGCGCTGTGCTTCATCAGTCAATCCAGGGCCGTTGTCTGAAATGGACAACTCAATCAGGGTGTCCGACGCTTTCATTTCAAAATGAACCGTGCCGCCGCCGGCACTTTCCAGCGTGGCTGCAGCCGCGTTGAGCAAGATATTGACCAGCACCTGCTGAAATCGTTTTTCCGAAATTGCTCCTAGCAACTGCTCGTCGCCGAGAGAAGTCGTTACTTCGAGATGCTGAAACGATTCTTGGGGTCTGAGCAAACTCAAAGTCTGCTCAATCGCCGCATTGAGGTCGCAATGATGGGGCTCGTTGTCCACTGAAGGGCGGGAAAAATCCAATAGGTCCCGAATAATGACGTCCACCCTATCAATGGCGGCCGAACTTTGTGACACCCACTCATTCATCTCTTCAATACTGACATCCTTACGTTTCATCATTTCCATATAGCCCTGAACAATACTGACAGGGTTGCCGATTTCATGAGCCACTCCGGCCGCAAGACGTCCAACGGAAGCCATCTTTTCGGATTGAACCAGGTTATCTGTTGTTTGCTCGAGCTTTTGATTGATGTGTTGAAGTTCATTGATCTGAGCCTGAATACGCGCTTCGTCAACCGCCAGGGTTTCAACCAGGCGGTTAAACGCCTGGTTGAGAGAACGTATTTCCCGACCACCGGAAAGCTCTGCCCGTGCCTCCAAATCACCGGAAGTCACTCGATCCATTGTATTGAGGAGTCGACCCACTGGGCGGACAATGAGCTGTGTCAAAACCGTGTAGCCCAGCAAAGCAACCAGGGCGACGGTCAACAGCATGAAAAGTAGAATAAAGACACCCGGGATTACCCGGAGTTGGCCCACACCCTGAATCGTAGAAACGTAGACAAGACTGAGCCCGGCTAATTTGGAATGGGAGGAGGCGGCGTTGCGCATGCTTGCCACAACCGCCAACACCTGTGTACCGGCCCGATCAATCAGACGATGCGAATCATTCTTGAGAGCCGCAACTTGCTCAACCTGTGCCCGTCCGGCGCACAATGCCAGCCGGCGGCTCCCCTGGCCCAGAATTTGCCCTTTGTCGCCCACAAGAGCCAGGCAGACTCCTTCCAATGCATTCTCCCAGGTACTCAAGAATTCCAACGCCTGCGCCCTGCTGGTTGAACGGGCAACCAGATCCCTGGCAATGGAATTTGCAAGCCATTTGTCTTGCGCTAAGCGCTGTTCCGTCAGTGCGTTTTCAAAGAGCGGGGTGCTCACGGAATGAATGACGGCAAAGCCGGCAACAAGCACACCCACCACGGTAAGTAGAATGTGAACACGAATACCGGTACGCCCAAAAATCAAGCGCTAAACACAAATCGGTTGAAGAGATTCATCCAGACTTCCTCAAAGATCAGCCACTCCAGGGCGCTGAGTGCTATGAAAGGACCAAAGGGTATTGCCATGTGCCTGAAATCGGGGGCGGAGACCGGGTCTGGAAGCTGATCTGGATCTATGCCGTCAGCCACAGTTCCATGATCCTCGACTGCATCCAGGGGGACTTCATCATCAAGGTCCGGAAGGCGATCTTCAAGCTTGAAGAGCTTGATAATCAACGCAAAAGCAAGGCCCTGCAAGGCACTGGCAATCAGCAGAAAAAGAAGTGAACGCCAGCCCAGGAAAGCACCAACCATGGCCATGAGACGATAGTCGCCGAGGCCCATGCCTTCGCGTCCAGTCAAAGCAAAATAGCCGTAAGTAATTGCCAGAAGTGTACCGCCGCCAATGAGCATACCGAGGAGTGACTCATACATAGGTACACCCGTGATTCTTGGAACAAGCCAGGCCGCAAGAATACCCAGGCCAATCCCCGGCACACTCAGTATGTCGGGGATGCGCATGGTATCGAGATCAATGAGCGAAATCGTCAATAGCAGTGCCACAAAAGTGAAGCTAAGTCCCCAGGCAATTCCCACCTGTGAAATCTCGGGCAAAACCATGTGATGAGGCGCACTGAGTTTGAGCCAAAGAGCGGCCGCCAGTACTGCAAGTGCGGCCTCTACCATCATGTAACGAATGGAAAAACTCTGACCGCAACGGGCGCATTTGCCGCGAAGCCAGAGCCACGAAACAACCGGAATATTGTGGTACCACGCAATGGAGCGCTCGCAATTGCCGCAGCGTGATCCGGGATTGACCACACTCAACCCCTGCGGCATGCGATATGCGACCACGTTAATAAACGACCCCCAACAAGCGCCCAGCGCGGCGGCCAACAGCGGCCAGAAAAGATGGTTCGCGGGAATCATCGAACGATAAATGAACCGATGCGTGCACGATTATCGTTGCCGCCGTACCGGACACGCCTCTGGTCCCAACGTTTGATCTTCAAACGTTTGTCGTTCTGAGGATTGAAGAGCCCCAGATTGATATCGGTTTCACCACTCGGTGCGCCAAGGGGCACCTCTCGTTCGTAGCTATCGACAATGATATCACCGGGTATCCAATGGTCGCTTTGAAAGCAGCCAATACAATGTTTGCCGGCTTTGCCTCGGCTGACCGCCAGAGGCCAATGATCGCCGTGAATACGATGTCCGGAACGGTCCATATGAGCAAAAATCTTGTACGAGCTCCGAACGGATTTGACCGCTTCAAAGTAGAGATGAAGTCGGAACTTCTTCCCCCGTGACACGGTGCGATCGTCCATGCTCCAACCCAGCAACTTAATCTTGCCCTCCCAATCAATCATACCGTTCAACGGTGATTTTGGATCGACACCTCGCACTTTACCGGCTTTGACCATTTCAATAAATGTAGCCTTCGTCAGTGTAGCCTTGGCCAACCAGTTATGATCCGCTTCCCCATCCATAAGGCGGCTGGTCGCCAACAATATGCGTGAGGAACGGTCATCCAGCACCTTGAGATGGCGGCCCTTGCTCGCCTTCCTATACTGGAAATTCAATTCCGAAAACGAGCCCCGATCCGTGTAGGAAGGAGAACTCTGTCCCACTTTTGGGAGCAAGAAATAGACCCGCTTTGAAATCATGGCCGTGGCCTTATGATCCTGAGCGTCTTTTGAGTCCAGTCGATAGCGATTACGGGCTGTCGGGCGCGTATCAAATGCCGGCGAGTTGCGAGGAGTCGCTCGCCCTTTTGTGGTGGACGGTGGAGTGGCCTTGCTCTTGTCGTAGTACACACGCTTCGCTGAATTTCGAATAACCGGAAAACGCCAGCCGTCGCTGTCTATCAACAGGAAACCTTGCCACTGGTCCGCCGTCCACGATTTATTGGGATCTTCAAGCCAACCCTCAGCCGGCGAAGCTTTTTCGGCAATACCCGTGTCCGCTTCCCAATCTCGACGGCCGTCCTGATCCAGATCGTTGGCCTCAGAAAACGCACGCGCAACCCGATAGACAGGAAGATTTCGTCCCGCTTCGGTCAAAGAAAGCACCGTATCTTCCTGAGATGCCAACGCGGCCAACGCAGCCTTTGCGTCCTTCACTTCCGGCACCGACTGGGTGTAGAAATTGTTGGAAGAACGACCACCCACGCCATGTTGATATATCCGATCGCTCGCCGCGCCATCTTGCTCTGCCTTCTGAACAGATTCGAGCAGATGCTTTTGAGAGACATGGAAACTCAACGCTTTGACGAGTTGCTGATTGTAAAGAAAAGCAAAAATAGCAATGACGGCGGCGATGGCGGTTACAAAAACACGGGGCCGCTCAAACAGCTCAAACCCTCGCAGGATTTTCCATAGACGTGATTCGTGGCTAATCGTTCGACGCAACCAGGCACCGACAGCCAGGATAAGCAATCCGCCCAGCATGGCATAGAAGAGCAATACGCGACGGCTGCCGTAAAAGAGGTAGCTCAAGTAAGGCTCCGTATCTGCGGATTGAACAGCCGGCTGCAATTGCATCCATTTCCGGGAAAGCGCGGCCACCATAATGATGACCAGAGTCACACCGGCACAAATCAAGAAAGCAAATGCTCGTCCTGGAGCCACCTTGATTCGGCCCCAGACAAGATTGAGGCAGACCAGAGACGATACGAATATAAGGGCATTCGCGATAAGCCCTCGTGTGCGCATGAGATATGCGGCCGCAGGATCACTGTGCTTACTGCTCATAAAATCGGCCAGGCTCAGACCCGACCCATACAAAAGTTGCACACAGAAACCAGCCAAAATCCAGGCCGCAATGGCAAGAGGCACACCCCTGACAATAAACTCGGATTGAGTGAAGGCCCACGCCTTTGTCCGGCCATATCGAATCAGAGCGATGCTTGAAACCAAGAGCAGTACGCCCAAATAACCCAACGGACTTTCCCAGGTGGCAAAAGCAACATAACCGTCTGAGAAAGCTCCCCAGAGCAAAATGCAAGTCAGGGCGGCGCCCAGGCATGCAAATCCCAGAAGCAAATGAGTCGCCACAAAGGCACGACTGTCACGTTGCAGGTGTCCAATCCCAGGGATTCGACTGATGACCCAACGGACCGCATTGATCGGAATTCGATGCGCGGAATGTGCTCCAAACAGAAGTACGAACGCAATGGTAGCCGGCAACGCAAGAGAGCTGCTGTGACCAAACACCAGTAGTTCGCCCACGGTTCCAGCAAGAACAATCATCGTTATAATTTGAGTGTAACGACCCGGATCCCGACTCAGAGCAAAGCCCAGAGGCAAACTCGACAGGGTCATTCCCACCCACATGAGCACACTGACCTCCACGCTATCGGCACCCACTTGTGTGGTGAGGAACCAGAGAGACCAGGTCAACGAAACGGTGACCGTCATGACACCGGAAAACGGGTGGCTCAGACCTGTGAGCGGCGACCAATTCGTTGCCCAGTGCGAAAGACGTGGCCGAAGTGACCTGACCACAATCCAGGGTCCAACCAGAACCAGGGCGCTGAGAACCATGATCGGAATTGACACGCCGTCCCATGGATCAAGCTGACTTTGTACACTCACAGCCAGCGCTCCGAACAGGGCAAGCAGACCGCTCAAGTAGGCCCAAAAAGGCGTGACTAGCCAACGCCCAAACCAATTCTTGAGCCAGGGAAACCAACGAGTGTGATGAATGAGCAAAGAGAGGGCACCACCTACAACAAACACCGCCAGGGCCCAAACTTCGGGTCGCCAATAAAAGACGCTACGCACAAAAACCCGGTGTACTGGTTCCAAGAGTCTTCCGGTGTGCGTGCTGAGACCCTGAGCTATCTGAGATTCTAATCCCATCAACAAGAAGGTGGTGAGAGACAATGCGACCAGGGCGACAGTGGTCCAAAACGGGACAGGGCGCGCCATAAAGGTGACAATCTTGCGCGCCCGAGACGCCAGGCGGGCCGGGCCCAATAACATTAGAGCTGCAGCAGCCATCAGGGCCAATTTGAGTAAGACGGGCACCTTGAGCGCTTCCGGATAGTCCACACTTCCCTTATCGCCAAAAGTGGGCGGATCCACGGTCAAGAAAGCAGTCAACGGCTCGGGACTCTTGTTAATGTTAGAGAGTAGCAACAACACGATCGTGGCGCCGATGATCCCGGCAACAAAGCCGAGCGTGCGTCCCTCGGCCAAATGCACCAACAGAAGCCCGGTAGCCACTGCAAAGGCCGGAGCCGCTGGATAGACAAAATGACCGCTGTCCTTGATGAGCAGCGAGTGGACCAGATAGGGCACTATAAACCAAATGAGTACCAACAGAGTCAGTTTGCGACGTTCGGGATCCGCATTGCTGAATAAGTATCCCAATGCAAACGGCGCCATCGCGATCCAGGGGGCCAGCCCAAAACCAATTTGACGAAGCAGCAAGTCAAAATTGAGGACGACGGGGCGTTCCGCCTCTGTAATAGACCATCCAAAGAGCGGACTCTTTAGTACAAACGAACTCCAGAAACTCCCAGCATCACTCGTTGATACTAGAATCCAACTGCCGGTCAGTAGCGCAACGAGCGAAACAACCGGTACCCACAAGACCCGTCTTTCCGGCCGAGAAACCGCCGTATGGGCCACAACCACCGCTGTCAGTGTGAGAAGGCCCGCCAGCCCCTGAGAAAAGAAGGCGAGAACGGCGCCGGCCAAAAGAAGCAAAGCACTGATCCAGGAGAGCGCTTGACGTTGGGTAAGCAGCAGGAGCCCGCCGGCACCCGCGGTCAGTGCCAATGTCGATGAAAGTTGACCCGCTGCAGAACGACCCTGCGCAAAAAACAACGGACAGGTAATCAAAACAATTGCCGCAAACGTCGCTACAGCTGGACCAAAGAGCCTCAGGCAAAGCAAGTAGACGAGCAAGATCGTCATTAGACCCAAGAGAAATGCCGGGAGCCGAACCACAAATTCACTGAATCCAAAGTGCTCAAATGCCCGCGCTGTAAGCCAGTAATCAAACGGTGCCACGCCGAAACTTTGGCCACCGCGTTTGAATTGAGCGCGATCCCATGGCGACGGTGTTTGGTGGTCAACAATGGCCTCTAATGAGGCAGCGGCATCTCGCGCCTCCTGCCGTGCGCTTTCATCGCCCGTTCGAAAATCGTTGTTCAGAGCCTCGAAATCGGCCGTTTGGGGCCACCACACAATCGACTCTTGAAACGCAAATAGAGGGTCGGATGCCAGCAATTCCACTGTCTCCGGAGTAATTTCTCGACTCAGGTTGGCGACCAGCTGCCGTTTTTTTGCAGCCCGCCAAAAGCCCTGCTCCAAGAAACTCCGGTGAGTCTCATCCTCCGTATAATCCTTGATCGGCGTATGCGGACCCGCTCTCTTGAGGGTTCGTATGAGTGCCTTCCGAAAGGGACCCGGCTTGCCCCAGCTGGTCCCACCCAGTTCTTTGGCCGAAAGCTGTATCCGAACTTCCGACCAGGTCTTCTTGAAGGTGTCTGTGTATTGCTCCAACGACAGTATCTTTTTGTCATCTCGTTTGGGCAACGGTGCGGCAAACAACTTTGCCATGCCCGGGTTCTTGGTGGCCACACCATCAAACCAGGTGGCGAGCTGCTCCACTTGAGAGCGATCTTGTGGGTCCTTGACCACAGTCTTGAGATTGACAATAAGCAGGTGGTGAATCCCCTGATCCAATTTCCGAGCCGCCGTATCCAGTAGTTTTCGGGCACTCCGGGCGTGACGAGCGTCTCCCAGGTCCAACGAAGTAATCTGCAGATGATCGCCGTAACGCAGCGCAAGCCATGAACCGATCGGACCCAGCGGATGGCCGTCGCTCGTATCCTCAACAACCAATACCTTTTGGGCATCCGTCATTTGTCGGGCAATGTTGGCGCGATTCATTTCCCAGGGATCCCAGAGGCCAAATTGCCCCATCCCGGGAATTCCTATGATGAACCACAGCATAACAACCAGCGTAAACCCGAACACTGCGGGTCTGCGTTGTATCCATTGTGTGACTCGAGTCGGTTGTAATTTGCCTTTGTTTTCCATGCCTTGAGAACGCTTAGTGGCAGACTTGACAGCGACTCAGCCTAATCGGTTGACGGTGATGGATCAAGCATCTGTTTGCAGTCGACAATATTCACCTATCATCAATCGTCCAATAATACTAAAATCGCTTGCGATCTCAGTGCCTTGGCGCTAGGGTGTCGCGCCGTGACTGAGAATACACAACTAGCTCGACGCACCCAGAGCATTCTATCAATGTTACCTACCGGGTTTCATGGACTCAATGGTAACAAAAAACACGATGCGATTATCAATCTGCCCGACCCTCGGGGGTTTGTGCAGTCGCTAGCCGCAGAAGATCTCTATCTATTGATCCAGGACATAGGTCCCGCTGACTGCACAGATTTGATGGAGCTCGCAACCAATAAACAACGCCAGTCGTTTATCGACCTGGATTGCTGGGTTGGCGACGAGTTGGATATCGAATCATTTGACCGTTGGTTGGACCTGATTACCGAAGGCTCTCTCGAGTCTCTGATCGAGACGCTGGGATCGTTGGATCCTGAATTGATGGTGGCCTATTTGATGCAGTCGGTAGTCACCGTCTTGGACCGTAGTCAAGAAGACGAAATTCAGGCCTACGAGGACCAGACCATTGTCATCCCCTCGCCTGATCTGGATTTCCGTCTAGTCTTTCGCAACGACGAAGACGAAACAGCGCCGCGCATTAACCATATCGTCAAACAGCTCTATCGCTATGACCTCGATTATGCGCGAAACATTCTCAACAGTTGCCGAACAGGCCTGAAAATTGAAAATACAGAGTTGGCACGACGATTCCGAATGGGACGTTTGGCCGACATGGGCTTTCCGGAGCCCTCTGATGCCTACGCACTTTATGCGGCCATTCCAATTGAAACGGTCAAGAAAGCTCTGGAGACACAGCCTGAACCGTCCATTCTGGACAACAAACTCAATTCCATTGAATGGGCTCTATCCCGAACCCATATGATGGGCTCCTTCTTAAACGACTGCTTGGCCCGCATCACCCACGTGGACCGTGTGGCGCGCGACTTCGCTTTCTGCGTCAATCGGGCCATTGTGGCCTCTCCGGAAGGCCTGATGTTACGTGATCTATCCCGTTTGGAGCATTTGGGCCGCAGTGTACATTCTACAATCAGCCTGGGACTTGAGTACCTCTCCGACGGCGACGTTGATCGTGGAACTCAAATCCTCGATCAGGCCTGGCTTCTGCAGCTCTTCCAGGTGGGCCATCGTCTCACGGTGAAACGAAGCGTTCGCGCACGTGAGCTCATGAACCGCGGTGGTGGATTGCTTCCCGACAATATCCTGGCACTGATCACATCATTGCAGGTGACTCCTCAACCTTGCTTTGTGGACCAACATGGTCAACGAGTTACTTTTGGTTCACGTGCCGATCTCAACGAATGTGACCGGCTTCTGACAAAGGGTGAAACCCTGTGCAACCTGTTTGAAGAGCACTTTGGTTTCTCTATTGAGCGCTTCAAGAAACACATCTTTGCGGGCCTGACGGTCATCGACAAACGCTTTGTACGATTCTCCACTCTGGCTTGCACCATGTTGGCACACTCACTGATTGAAGACGGCCATAGTTTTGAACCCATTGATGTCTCTAGAATGAGCAAAATGTTAGCCCGCATAGATCAGCTTCCCAATGCTGTGAACAACCTGGTTTCCACCTTTAGTGAAGATGTACGCGAACTACTTGAACACGCGGCGCAAACATTGACCGAAGAACTTGGCTCACTGAATCCCTCCGAACAATTAAAGCCGGGTATGATGATGGGAATACTATTACTCAAAGACTCTCAGGACAGTGAGCAGGCGTGAGTTTTGGCACTTTGATCATTGAACAGATAAGCAGCGATACAGATAGTGAAACCCTGGCCATCCGGGGTATCGTTGACGAGAACGCAGACCTCACCCCATTGTCCAAAATCAAATCAAGGACCATCATCCTGGACCTGAGCGGAATTGAACGAATCAACTCCATGGGTGTTCAAAGCTGGATTCGAGCCATGAATGCCTTTGGAGACGAGCATGAAGTCTGGTGGGAAAAAGTGTCAGCGCCCATGGTGATGCAGGTCAACATGATTGCCAACTTCAATAGCGGCAGCCGGATTCGCTCGTTTTACGCACCCTACTATTGCAAGAGTTGCGACACAGAGCACCGTTTCTTGCTGGAAATAGAGACTGACTTTTCCGATCGTAAGCCCAAAGCACCACAGTTCAACTGTCCCAAGTGTGAAAACACGCTTGAATTTGACGATGTTGAAGAGGATTACCTGGGCGCCTTGCTAGAGGCGATCAAAGAGGTGGGTCAATAGGCGGCGTAAAACCGCCGCCTATCTTTGCGAGTCTAAACTCTACTCTTTCTAGACTTTGCCCAGCAGAACAAATCCCATAACGAGCGAGTACAGCACCAAGGACTCGATCAACGCCAGACCCAGAATCATGGGTGTGAAGATCTTACCGGAAGCGCTGGGGTTGCGAGCAATGCCGTCAAGTGCGGCGGCTGCAGTACGACCCTGACCCAACGCACCACCGACAACGGCGATACCTAGACCAATAGCAATCGCAAAGCCAAGATAAGCTTTAGAGCCTGTATTGGCGTCGGCGGCTGCGTCTTGAGTCACTGCAGCCTTGCTAACCGTGGTTGCAACAGCATCAGCAGGATTGGCAGCCATGGCGGCCATAGGAACGAACAGGCAAATCGCAAAAACTGCGAGGATAGTAAGAGCGAGCGTCTTGCGCATCTTGAACATTGAAGTTTCTCCTTTGGAAATAATGGCGATCTCTAGAAAGAGCTTTCTATGAGCGAATCAATGCTCTTCAGCGTGTTCTACCGCCAATGCGATATACACGATGGAGAGCAAGCAAAAAACCAGGGTCTGGACCACTGCAACCAGCAAACCCAAAACCATGACGGGAAGAGGAACGAGCAAAACGCCCGCCCCCAGAAAAATACCCAGCACCTTGTGATCGGCGACCATGTTCCCCATAAGGCGAACAGCCAACGACAAGGGTCGAGCAAGATGACTGACAATTTCGATAACGAACATCAGCAGCATGAGTGGTAGGGCGAAAATGTTACGAACCGGACCGCAAAAGTGAGCAAAATAAGCCACAAATCCGTGTTCCCTGACGCCGTATATATGAGTCACCATAAAGACAACAATAGCCATGGCGGCAGTCGTGTTGAGATTATCAGTGGCCGGCAAGAAGCCGGGAATCGCGCCCAGCAAGTTTCCAAACAAAATGAAAATTGCGAGGGCCATAATCAAAGGGAAGAATTGACGAGCGTGTTTCTTGCCCATGGTGTCTTCCATCATTCCAAGCAACGCTTCAGAGAGAAGTTCAAAAAAGGTGAATAGACCGAACTTTCGATCCGGCAAGATAGCCTCATCGCCCCCCTGCTTGACTTTACGCATGGCGATTGCAGTGAGTATGAGTCCTACAAAGAAAACCATAAGCCCCATCAGCACGTGCATGGTGCGGTCCGGTGCTTCGTCCCCGTTAAACCAAGTTGGTCCCCAGACCTTACGCAAGTTTTCGCGAGCCGTATCTGAAATCACAGTGTCGAACACCGACCAGTGATCCAGACCATGATATTTGCTCTCGGTACCTTGTTCCGCCGCATTTGACGCAGAGTCACCCGAAGCGATCGCAAATGTGGGTGCCGCAACAAAAAGCAGGAGGGATAATGCTGTGATTTTGGTGGCTTCCTTGCCTCTAAATTTCACTTTCAGTCTCCTCGACTTCCGGGCTCGATGAAAACAAGAACCCTGCAACAAAAAGGGCCACGACCATGGTGGACAGCCCAAGGGCAAATCCAACTGCGTCGAGTTCGAGGATGTAGATGGCAACAAACGCCAATAGCACCAACACCCCGAATTTGCCGGCCAGCATGACACCAAAAAGTGCCTTTGACTGAGCGGCCGGCCCCAAAATGACCCTTTGAATAAGCCAAGCACCAACAACGAAGTTGCCCATGCCCAGTAGCCCGCCCGCAAGCGTGGCAACTGTGACTGCCTCTCCACCAACCCACCAAGCGATCGGTAGAGCCACCAACAGAGCGATCACATTGATGCGCACCTGTAAGCGGACAAAGGCAGAGTTGCTCATGACCTATTCACTCTGCTCCCCTGGCTCACTCTGTTGATCGCTAAGTTCGTCCTCGCGTGCCGCAGCCCTCGCCATATGAATAAGCGAATTGAAGGCGGAAACAACGCCGAGCAGGACACCGCTCAGAAGTAACCAGGGTTCGGTTTGAAACTTTTCATCGAGCCACCATCCCACCAACGCACCAATCACAATGGAAAGAGCCATTTCCAGCCCCACACTTCCACGCTTGAGTGCTTTTATCAGTTGGCGCCGTCCTTCTCGACGGCCATCGTCCGGTATATTCGACGAAATCTCAAAAACCCCTTAGATTTCAACAAACTAACGACCTCCACGTGCCGTTTCGCGGCCACTATCTACCACAGGCATAAAAAGGGGTCAACGATAGCTTGGGGGAAGAGGCGTCTTTTTTGCGCCCTCAAAAGAATGCGACTTAGAACGACGAAAAAAGTGACCGCGCGGCATCGAGAGTGCCGTCAATATCGTGCTGGTCATGAGCCGCCGAAACAAAACACGCTTCGTACTGGGACGGCGGCAAATTGATACCTCGATCACGCATACCATGGAAGTAGGCGCTAAATTGCTCAAAGTTGCAGGCACCCACATCATCAATATTGGTTATTCGTTGAGAGGCTCCAAGGAAGAGCGTGAACATGGTTCCCACCTGTTGAACGGCCACGGTCACATTGCTCGCTGCCGCAGCAGAGGTCAGGCCCTCGCAGATTTCTCGGGTTGTATTCACGATGGCGTCAAATACACCCTCTTCTGAGAGCTGCTCCAAAGCGGCTATGCCGGCCGCTGTTGCCAACGGATTTCCGCTCAATGTACCGGCTTGATACACAGGACCATCCGGAGCTACACAGCCCATAATATCAGCTCGGCCACCATAGGCACCCACCGGTAAGCCACCACCAATCACCTTACCCAGGCAGGTCATATCCGGTTTGACGTTGAATAGTGCTTGCGCACCACCCAGGTGCACGCGGAACCCACTCATGACCTCATCAAAAACAAGCAAGGTGCCGTGTTGGTCACAAAGTTGGCGCAGGCCTTCCAGAAAGCCCTCCAATGGAGGAATAACACCCATATTTCCCGGAACCGGCTCCAATATGATGCAAGCCACTTGTTCAGGATTGGCCTCAAGTAACGTTTTTACGCTCTCCAGATTGTTGAAATCAGCCACCAGAGTATCGGCCGCAGATCCAGTAGGAACGCCTGCTGAATCGGGCTGGCCAAAGGTCAACGCACCACTCCCGGCTTTGACGAGCAAGTAGTCAGCGTGACCGTGGTAGCAGCCGTTAAACT
>JYMV01024787.1_pt1 | contig 14126 bp, 15 predicted proteins | sample 338911 | NCBI WGS metagenome assembly JYMV01 (sample SAMN03354496, study PRJNA234377) | hydrothermal vent metagenome | biome: Deep sea; feature: Hydrothermal plumes at the Eastern Lau Spreading Center, Western Pacific Ocean; material: Seawater | place: Tonga | collected 2009 | depth 2000 m m
CTCACTCCCGGAAGTTCTTTGCCTTCCAAAAATTCAAGTGACGCACCACCTCCGGTGGAGACATGAGTGATCCGTTCACTGAGTCCAAATTGTTGTATCGCTGCTGCGGAATCTCCACCTCCAATAATTGTCACAACACCTTTGTCAGTCACTTCCGCAAGACATTGTGCGATTGCGAATGTTCCCTGAGCAAAGGCTTCCATCTCAAAGACCCCCATAGGGCCATTCCAAAGGACAGTTCCTGATTTACGTACGGAGTCGCAAAATGTTTCAGCACTTTTTGGACCAATGTCCAAAATAAGCCAACCATCCGGAGCACCCTCTTCTACAGAAACACTGCAAGTTGAAGCACTTTTGTCAAAACTGTCAGCAATTACCGCATCCACAGGCAACAGGAGTTTAACACCTTTTTCCTCTGCCTTCTGTATCAGTTCTTTTGCGAAATCCAATAAGTCTTCTTCCAACAGGGAAGCGCCAATTTTGTAACCTTGAGCTTTCAAAAAAGTGCAGGCCATTCCTCCGCCGATGATTAAAGTTTGAACTTTGTTTAACAATTTGTAGATAACTTTAATTTTATCGGATACTTTTGCACCTCCTAAAATTGCAGTAAAAGGTCTTGCAGGATTCGTAACTGCTCCACCAAGAAACTGCAGTTCCTTACGAATCAAATATCCGATGGCGGATTCCGGAATAAATCCTGTAACTCCGGCAGTAGAAGCATGGGCCCGATGTGCCGTTCCAAAAGCATCATTAACATAAACATCGCCCAGTTTGCCCAATGCTTTGCAAAACTCAGGCTCATTTTTCGTTTCTGCTTTATGAAAACGCAAATTTTCCAGCAAAAGCACTTCTCCGTTTTGCATCCCTTCAATCAGAGCCTCAACCTCTTCACCAATACAATCTTTAGCAAAGGTTACAGGCTGCCCGAGCAACAGTGACAACTCTTCCGCGGCCGGTTTTAGGCTCAGGCTCTCGACCCGCTCTCCACCCGGACGACCCAAGTGCGAAATCAAGATCGCTTTTCCTCCTTGCTCAACGATGTACCGAATGGTCCGCAAAGCGGCCTCAATTCTCCCATTGTCGGTAATTTGCAAATCTTTGTTGAGGGGTACATTAAAATCAACACGTGTCAAGACACGCAATCCATTAAGATTTAAATCTTCAATAAATTTTTTTTTGGTCATGCCCATTTTATCCATTTTCTATTTTGAAAGAAAAATTATTTAATCCGGCAAAACCAGTTGAATTTTTTGATTCATAAAAGGACAGACCTAAAGTTACCTTCACAAGACTATGACTTTTTTGCCTGCTCTCGCAAGACAGATTTGCGAATTTTCCCGGTGGAAGTTTTAGGAAGTTCACAAAAAACAACGTATTTGGGAATTTTAAATAAAGACAGTTTTGTCCTGCAAAATTTTCTCACCTCCTGTTCATTTAGCGAACAACCGGTTTTCAATGAAACAAAAGCGCAGGGAACTTCACCCCATTTTTTATCCGGACGAGCCACCACGGCAGCTTCGAGAATGTCCTCATGCTGGTAGAGAACGTTTTCAATTTCAACACTGCTGATATTTTCTCCACCAGAAATAATGATGTCTTTGCTGCGGTCTTTCAACTCAATGTAACCATCCGGATGCAGTACTCCGATGTCTCCGGAATGGAACCAGCCGCCTGCAAAAGCTTGTGCTGTCGCTTCAGGATTTTTGAAATAGCCCTTCATGACTATATTTCCCTGCATCAGTACTTCTCCCATTGTTTCACCGTCAGCCGGAACAGGTTCCAGTGTTTCAGGATTAGCAACTGTCAATCCTTCCAGCACATGATAACGCACACCCTGCCTGCCTTTGAGTTGTGCTTGAGTAGTTTTGTCTTTTTCCGTCCAAGCCTCCTGCCATTCACATACAACAGCCGGACCATAAACTTCGGTCAGGCCATAAACATGTGTAACATTAAATCCGGCTTCTTCCATTTGGGCAATAACAGTCGGCGGCGGCGGTGAGGCAGCCGTCATAAATTCTACCCTGTGCGGCAATTCTTAGGCGCATTGCTGATCATGTTCATCACAATCGGTGCACCGCAAAGATGAGTAACATGGTGTTCAGCAACAGAGTTATAAATGTTTTTTGCAGTTACTTTTCTCAAACAGACATGTGTCCCGCCCAGCATTGTGATTGTCCACGGGAAACACCAGCCGTTGCAATGAAACATCGGCAGAGTCCAGAGATATACAGGGCGGTGTGGCATTTCCCAGGCCAACACATTCCCGGTTGCCAGCAGATAAGCTCCGCGTGTGTGGTAAACTACACCTTTCGGAATTCCAGTTGTTCCGGATGTGTAATTCAGTGAAACCGCCTGCCAATCGTCTTCCGGCAGCACTGCTTCAAATTCCGGATCACCCTCTGCCAAAAAAGCTTCATATTCAAGCATACCCAAATATTCTCCGGATTCCGTTTCCGGATCATCAATGTCAATCACCAGGATGTCCCGCTTCACTTTGGATAAAGCCACTTTGATCTGTGGAGAAAATTCCCGGTCGGTCAGTAAAACTTTTGTTTCCGCATGCTCAAAAATATTAGCCAGCGTTTCTGCTTCCAGCCGTATATTTAGAGTGTTTAAAACAGCACCTGTCATCAACACCCCAAAATGTGCTTCAAAAATAGCCGGAATATTTGGAGCAATTACAGACACTGTATCACCCTTGCCTATACCACGTTTGCTCAAGGCTGAAGCAAGTCTGCAACATCGGATGTATGTTTCCGCCCAGGTCCAACGATGCTTCCCATGAATTACAGAAGTCCGATGTGGATGGACGAAGGCAGTACGTTTTAGGAATGTAATCGGTGAAAGCGGAGTGTAATTTGCAGAATTTTGCGGAAGACCGGTTTCAAAAGAGTCATGCATGCTTGTTTTTTTACAACATGTGGATTGACTGTTTTTATACTAAACAGAAGCTTTCACTAATAAAAAAATGGATGCGATTGTCAAAAATGATCTTTTTGTAATATGCAGTCATTTCTATGAATGCGTTTAGTATATGCGGGTTTCATACTTATAGCATAAATTAGAAAGTGGTAAAGAGGCGGTTATACAGTTTTTTTGCAAATTGTTTGATTAATTCACGTATGCTTCCAGAAAGTGAAACACTTGAAACAGTGTCTGAGTCATTGCCTCCGGATTCAGAAAGTTTAACTTGGAGCATTTTTTCCTCCCACACCTTACTTCCAGTACGCATGTCTTCCAAAATTACCTCACCTTGTAATATCGCTTTCACACCTGTTGAAATCTGGTCTTTGCTCAATCCTGAGGAACTCGTTTTCAATTTTAGCAAAGTAATTTTCAGTCTGAGATCCGCCTGTCCTGAAGTCAACATTTTTACTGAACTGTTTGAGCGCAACAATCGGCTCAGTTGCTCAACCAAATCTGTTTCCAAACCTGCTTTAAACGTCTGATTTTGGATGGGAAGAAGTGCAAGAGTTTGTGCTTCGTTAGGCAGTACCGGATTACTTCCTTCAATCACATAACCGCATCCGGACAGCAACAGTGCAATTGCAATCCCAAAAAAATAATTCGAAAATAGAACTCTCTTTTTAGCCGCAGATTTGGCAGAACGACACAGTAAGTTTTTCAAGATAACCCTTTGACTATAGTAAACTTTTTCTTATGGAACACTGACAAACATCGGTAATACCTGGTTCTTTTTTGGTATTTTTCTATTTGGTTTTGTATGTACAAATATTCACGTAATTTAAGCGGTTCTTGCAGGGTTTTGTTATTTATTTTCTAGATAAACCAAAACAAGAACGCCAGTATAAGTGTATAACTGTACTCCTTGCGGCATTTGCGCCAACTCATAACCTCCAAAAAAACCTATCAGAGGAAACTCTCCCAGCGTTTCCCTAATTAATTGCGTATCCACATTTTGTCGTCCATAAAGCGCTTCGCCACGAGATGCGCAATTAAAATAAATTCCAAAAGTTGGTGTATTCGTATTTTTGTTTTTCAAACGGGAAAGCATTGCCTGCAAATCTTGTTCAGCAGTTGCATTGTTGCGATAGGCAAAAGAAACAACTCCGCCCTCGTGAACAATTTGTGATGTGCTGATGCCTTGGGATGCAGCGTCAATCCTGGTAACATGTCGGGCCATAGAGCCTTCTCCGGTGAAAACAGGCTGCTCAGGATCAAGTGGGAAACTTAGCAACAGTTGCTGTGCTGCCAACTCCAAATTTGAAAATCCCAATTCATTAGCTACTTCGTTAAACACTTCCAAAGCGGGTTTCCCATCGAGTGAAAGGATTAGATCGTCTTTTGTTTCGGTGATAAACATTGGCTCTTCGAATGTCGCACAGGACTGTGTTACTCCCGCACTAAACTCAGGCACACCGTCTAAGGCTAATCCACCTGCACCATTGAGAGTAACAATATCTGGACCAAATTGAATGGAAGTTTCCTGGCTGCCGTCATTACAAGATCCTGCCCCAAATACAGACGGATGGTTTTTGAGAAAATTAAACATATTGATAAAATTGTGCGGCTGATGCTGATAAACATCCGGAAAGAAGAAAAATAGCGGTTTCTCACCACCAAAGTTCTCAAGTGTTTCACGGAATTGTTGAGTAACCCCAGCACTGTGTTCAAGTTCCTGGTATTTCGCTATCGCGAGCGGACGTAGCTCCGGGGTATAGCCCGCCATTAAAACCAATCCTGGACCACTTGAGATTTCTCCTAGTACTGAAAGCACTCCCATTCCGCTGCAACCGGTGATACAATCACAATTTGTTTGCTCCCGAATCAATTCATGCAGACGTCCTGCATGGATAAAATGTGCAGGAGTAAAAAAAGTCAGCACCCAATTCACTTTTGGAAGTTTTGCCTGTTTGACTGCTGAGTGCAATACTTCTGCAATTGCAACATCCGGATCAGTCTCTTTTGAAACACCTACACCAATTCGGTTCACAATCACTCGTAAATATCAGATTAAAAAAACGTGGCATCCAGATTGCTCTTCCAGATAAACACCAGAATTTTTTATAGTGAGTTAAAACAATAGCTGGATTTTTAGCTCGGACAAACGTTTGACTTATAGAATAATAATCCTAAGATTCCTCAAACTGCGAATTTTTTCCATGTTATTTCCAACAAAGTCATTATTTTTATTTATAAAATTTTCCATTCGCAGATATTTTATTAAAATTATTTTCGTGGCAGGTACAACAACTGTGTTGGGCTGCAGCGGAACAGTCTGGAAAAATCATGGAGACAGCTGTATTCACATTTCTGAAAAACCACCTTTGCGCCGTGTAATAAATTACAGTGATCATGAATTATGCGGACGCAAATTATCACCTCGCACCGCGCCGAATCCACTGACACGTCCTCAAACCAAATAAGATAAAGGTCACAAACTCCCAGCAAATCTTGAAAATAACCTGGAGACCAATCTGGTTATTAATAAAATTAACTTAAAACAGTACTCTTGGAAATAATTTCAGCTTCTAAGGAATTGTGAAGTGCACCCGTGATACGAACAGACAAAAGGTCTCCTGCTATAGCACAAGAGTCGTTTATGTGAACTGAGTGGTTACCTCGTGTACGTCCGGTGATAGAATTTTTGCGGTAATGTTTCCCTTGAACCAGGACCTCTTGAATGGAGCCAACCAGGGCTTCATTTTTTTCCTGTACGATTTTTCCTTGAGTTTCAAGTAAAATTTGAAGCCGCTTTGATTTCACATCTTCTGCAAGATGTTCAGGATATTCTGCAGCACGGGTTCCTGGACGCGTTGAATATTTAAACGAATAAATTAGATCAAAACGTATGGTACGCACTGCCTCCATTGTCATTTCAAACTCTTCCTCTGTTTCTCCGGGAAAACCTACAATCAAATCTGTAGAAAGCGTAGCCTCAGGAAGTCGATCACGCAACATAGCCACTTTTTCATAAAACGTTTCCATCGTGTACCAGCGTCTCATTCTACGGAGTATCCGATCAGATCCGGATTGCAGAGGCAGATGCATTTGTTCGCAGAGAGAGGGTAAAGTTACAAATGCATCAGCTAATTCTTCATGAAAATCTTTTGGATGTGGAGAAATGAAACGCAGACGTTGCAAATTTTCAAGCTCATCCAAGCGGTGTAAAAGCTCTACAAAATCCACTCCGTTAGCCTTGTAGGAATTTACATTTTGACCCAGCAAACAAATTTCCCTTGTTCCAGCAGAAGTGAGACGCTGTGCCTCTGCTAAAATATTTTCTGGTTCACGGCTGACTTCTATTCCGCGTGTAAATGGTACAACACAAAAAGAACAATGGTTGTTGCAGCCCTTTGTGATAGCCAAATGTGCTTTGATTCCGTGATGTTGAGTTTGTTGAAATGCATATTCCGGAATGAAGTTGCGCACTTTCTGCCGAGCATGTCGTTTTGTTTGAATTATTTCTTGACCTCGGCTGACTTTTTTGAGCATCTCAGGAAGTTCAAACAAATTATCCGTTCCAAAAACAAAATCAACGCTAGCTTCCCTACGTAAAATTGCCTTACCTTCCTGTTGAGCCACACATCCACCGACACCAATTTTCAGCTCCGGTTTAACGGATTTAAGTTTCCTTAAGCGGCCCAATTCACTGTAAACCTTATTCTCAGCTTTTTCACGGATAGAGCAGGTATTGAGAATAATTAAATCTGCATCTTCCCGTGAGTCTGTTTGAAAGTAATTTTGATGCTTGAGAACTTCAAACATTTTTTCGGTGTCATATTCGTTCATTTGACAACCGTAAGTTTGAATAAAAACTTTCTTCACAGTTTCCGTGTTTTGGGAAGCTTCTTCCATTACTGTATTTGTAATAATTGGTTAATTATTGTTCAACTCATGGACAGGGCGTTACAATAAATATTTCTGGTTTTTATAAATCACTTACTCTTTTAAGCTGCCACGTCCTGGAGGACTTTCAGCTCTAGCTCTTCTGCACAAATCTCCAACGCCACACTACTGAGATCTTTAGGAAATTCCACGTAATAATCTTGTCCGTTTCTGTGCCAAAGAGTTTCTTCTAACTGCATGCCATGGGCAGTTGGTTTTATGAACTCAAACCATTCGTTCTGGTAGAGAACTTCAAATTTCTCTATTAAATATTTACTGCCGTTTTTTGCAGAAATTGTCTTTTCAGGATTGTCCTGTTTTATATTTGTTAAGATGATAAAGCTCATTCTGAAATCGAACTTTCCCCACTGGAAATGAACAAATTGTTTTTTAGCACCAATTCCAGTTTTGAATATATGGTAGTTTTGATGATCAACGGTATAGGTTTTCACAAAGGCTCCTTTAGTTTTTTTAATGATTGTTATAAATTTAAGTTGAAATCAATCCTCTTATTCTGCCTCTAAAAACACCTATTTTTCAAGGTAAACTTTGATCTTATCCAAGATTTCGTCAATGTCATCAGGTTTATGCCATCTGATATTATTTTCTTTATGGAACCAGGTCATTTGTCGTTTCGCATATTGCCGAGTTCTTTTTTGTATTTCTTCGACCATCGCGCCCCATTCCAACTTGTTTTGAAGATGCTGAATAACCTCCCGATAACCAATTGCCTGAAGAGGTTTTAGTTCAGGAGAATAACGGGTCAACAGTTTCTCCACTTCTGTAATCCATCCTGACTCCAGCATGATGAGTGTGCGCTGATTTATACGTTCATAGAGAACATCACGTTCCCATTCAAGCGCAACTGCATGAAAAGAATATTTAGCTTCCGCAAACGGTTTATCCTGTTGAAATTCTGCTAGAGTTGTTCCTGTTGAAAGCACTACTTCCAGACTGCGCAAAATTCTTGCAGTGTCATTTGGATGCAGACGCACAGCACCTTCCGGATCAAGTTTTTGCAGTTCTTTCCAACAATAGTATGTTCCATGTTCAGAATGCCAGCCTGTCACTTTTTTTCTATGTTTTTCTGGAATTGATGGAATTTTACTGATCCCGTACATCAGTGCACGATAATACAAACCTGTACCTCCTACCAATATCGGCAGACGTTTGCGTGCCGCAACCTTCTCAATAATACTGGAAGCATCCCTTGCATATTTACCGGCAGAATATGATTCATCTGGATCAATGAGATCAAGTTGATGATGCGGAACTATTTTTTGAACATCCGGAGTTGGTTTAGCAGTTCCGATATCCATTTGCCGGTAAACCTGCATTGAATCAGAACAAATCAATTCTCCATCAAATTCCTGAGCCAGTCGAAGTGCCAAATCACTTTTTCCACTTGCCGTTGGTCCGGCTACCACAACAATTTTTGGAAATATTTCCATTGAATATTTATAAACTACTAAATGATTTTGTAAATAATTCTTACCGTGAACCAAACTTAATTTATTTTCAAAAGACCCTAATTTTCTCGGACCCTCCCTGAAAAATGGTCTTACTTCATGAAATATTTGAGCTGAGAGATTTTTCTGCCTTAAACTCTGCACGAACCTGCAAAAAAAAATCATTGTAACGACCATCCCGCAAATCAGGAAATGTCCATGCTAAATCTCGATATCCCCCTTTGTTTTTCAGCAAAACAAGATCTGCCCATACTCCATCCCGCAGATAAATTTTTTGCGGTCCTTCTTTTCCGGAAAGTAATACAACACGGTGTAAATCAAGAAAACCGGGATCCAAGTTTATTCTCCTCTTGCCGTTGCGTCTGAACCGATTTTCGATTTTCACCATTCTTAATTTCCAATCAGCAGATGATTCCAGGCTGTAAATACCACTGACACTCAGGAAACGGCGTTTCAACCTAGTGCCCATTTCTGATGCATAATAATCCGTTTGGTCAAAAGTGAATTCCGGAGATTGGTGCTGGATTTTCCAGTTCTGCTTTTCCAACTGTTCTTTGGCTTGTTCCAGCCAACATGAATCTGAATAAATTGCCCCGAAAATCCATTTAGCATAAATATTATTTTTCAACTTGGCACCTTGGTAAATGAGTTTTAATACAGCATTTTAACTGATCCCGTGAAAGTATTCCACAGTTTAGGGCTCCAAATTATTCCCGAAACACATTAAGTCTATTAAGGTCTTTAGAATAAGTAATGCCAAAATGAATTCAACGGATTGGATTGAGCAATATGTCGGTTTATGATGTGATGGTAGTGAGAGAAAAGCATTCGCTTTTGCCAGGTTTTTTGTACTGAATACTTAAATAAATTTGATGACCCCAACATATCTTGAAGCAATCCCGCTGAACTATAGAAAATATGGAGACACCGGTCCGGATTTGATTGTACTCCATGGATTATTTGGTTCAGTAAAGAATTGACGCAGTTTTGCGAGGTCAATTGTAAACGACTTTCAAATCTGGATGCCCGACGCACGGAATCACGGCGAATCGCCTCATGCGGAAACAATGAGTTATAAGGAAATGGCAGAAGATGTTGTTTGCTTTTTGGATAACAACGGTTTGGAAAGAATCATGCTCCTTGGTCACAGCATGGGTGGAAAAACTGCAATGCAAGTTGCACTTAGGTTCCCGGAAAGAGTTTCCTGCCTGATTGTGGTTGATATTGCACCAGTTCAATATGAACACTTCCAAAAAAATCTTAAACTCATCCGGGCTATGCAGGAACTTGGTTTGCCTAAAAAAATGACCCGCGCTGAAGTAGAAAAAAGCTTGCCGAGAAGATTGATGAAAAGCATATTCTTTCTTTTTTAATGACCAATTTAATTTGTAAAGAGGGACAATCTCAGTGGCGAATCGGTTTGGAGCAAATAGCTTCCGGTTTACCGGAACTGTTAAACTATTTAAATCCGGAAAATACTTTTTCAGGACCAACTCTTTTCCTTGGTGGTGCAAATTCCGATTATATCAAGACTGAATATCACAAACAGATCCGGATACTGTTTCCTGAGAGCAGTGTCAAGATGCTAAAAAATTGTGGACATTGGCTGCATGTTGAACAGCCAGAATCTTTTCAAAAAACAGTTTCCGCATTTTTGCAGCAAAATGGGTTATTATGAATAATATGAACAACCGCTTAACTCAACCGACACCAGAAGTTCCTGAAGAATTAGAAATCCAAACTTCTACCTTACGTTTAGTTGCAAAATGCTGGGGTAAACCTGAGGGTCTGCCGGTACTTGCTTTACACGGATGGCTGGATAATGCTGCAACCTTTGATCATTTGGCGCCATTCCTACCGGAGTTTCGACTAGTCTCACTTGACTTGCCGGGACATGGATTTTCAGATCATCGTCCATCTGGAACGTCATATCATTTCACAGATATGGTCGTTGATGTACTTGAAGTAGCAGAAGTTTTAAAATGGGATCATTTTTCCTTGCTGGGACATTCAATGGGTGCAGGGATAGCCTCTTATTTGGCAGGTACAATTCCAGAAAAAATTAAATATCTTATGTTAATTGAAGGCTTGGGTTCAATAGTTCAAGCACCAGAGAAAATGCCGGAAAATTTACGGGAAGCAACTAGTCAGTGGCTACGCCGTTCAGATAAAAAATTGCCTCTTTATCCTAATATGGAAACTGCTATAAAAGTACGCCATAACACTGGAAGTATTGCTGTGTCGTCTGTAAGAACTTTGGTGGCACGGGGACTGCGGATTGTGGACGGCGGTTTCACCTGGCGCAGTGATCCAAGTTTGAAAATTAGGTCACGCCATTATTTGATAAAAGAACAAGCCTGTGCCTTTCTACAGAAAATTTCTGCACCGGTACTGCTGATTGAAGCAAAAAATGAGAAGAAAGATCAATGGAATGAATTGATGCAGGAACTTATTCCTCACGTAAAAAACTTACAGCACCGTATCATTACGGGAGATCACCATTTACATCTAGATAATCCTGAATCCGTAGCTGATGTGATTCATGAATTTTTAAATGATTTTTCAGAAAACTCATGAGTTTAGAATCTAAACTGGAATCCGGAAATCAAAATCAGGATAATGACAACCGCCTGCAAGTTTCATCCAAAGGCAAGCGTTTGTTTGCCTTGTTGCTGGATTTTATTTTTGCCCTGCTTTTCGCAAATACATTAGTGCAGGTATTTCGTGAAGAACATTGGGATTTAGTTATGCAGTCTCGAGATTTGTCAGGTTTAGTGTTTTTTTATGGAAGCATTGCCTTCATTTTACTGTTTAAAGATATTTTTGGCAGGAGCCTTGGTAAGCTTCTGCTTGCAATGACAATTAGGGAAATAGAGAATCTGGAACAGCGTCCCTCAAGAACTGTGCTTGTGCAAAGAAACATATTGCTGCTTCTCTTTCCTGTTGAAGGCGTGATAGTCCTGCGAGATGCTTATGCCAGGCGGTTGGCAGATAAATGGTGGAAAACAGTTGTACTTGATGACCAAAAAGCCATGCGTATATTACTTGGCAACATCATTTTGTTTGGCTTTTTTTCGATTGCAATCTTATTCCAGCGTTCCGGTATAGAAAAAACTGCTGCATACCAGACTGCCGAACAGGCGATACGTTCACATCAACCACTGATTTCACTATTGAAGCAATCACCAGAAATTGAGGAACCGGAAATGCATCTCGATTTACGGGAAAATGCTGAAAATCCTTCCCTGGTACGAGCACGTATTGGAGACGAGGAGACAGGAAAAGAGGTTACTGTTTCTTTAACTTTCCGGAAAAACCCGCCGGGCTGGGAAGTACTGAATATCGAAGTAAAACCGATCAGCGAAGCTGAAGATTGAGAGAGCCGATTATTGCTTACTGTCCTGTGCTTCCAAAGCCGCCTTCTCCGCGAACAGAATCTTCAAGGGAGTCGACTGCTTCAATACGGCAAGGTTCAAGTTTGCAAACCAGCATTTGTGCAATGCGCTGATGAAGAAGTTCTTCTGCAGCTTGCATACCGTCACCTGAACCCACATAGCGGAAGGGAATAAAGATTCGTCCACGGTAGTCAGGATCAATGATTCCGACGCTATTTGCCAATATGAAATCTGTCTTAATTATGCTGGAACGCGGCACTATTTCGACATAAAATCCATTACTTACATGAATAGAGATTCCGCAATCAAAAAAGAAAATGTCCGGACGTTTTTGTTCAACTGCCATTGCAGTCAGGTCAATGCCCGCATCTGTTTCATGTCCGCGCCTGGGGATTGACATTCCGTCAAAATGGCAGCAAATTTTTAACAGTGGTATAGAGTCCAAGATACTATAAAAGCTTTGAAACTTTGAAACTTTGAAACTTTGAAACTTTGAAACTTTGAAACTTTTAATAATTTTCAAGTTATAACAAATGCCACTTGACACAAAAACCATTTGTCGTTTACTCCAAAACGCAAATCGCCCGGAGCTTGCAAAAATATTGGGTGAGGTGTGGGAGACGCCTCTACTTGATTATGCTGACCAACTCTGGGAAAAACCGGTTGCTCCTCCACCTTTTGAAATAGAATTGCGGGAAGCTTTTGAAACAGAGTTTTGCAGAATAGGCTATACTGAAATAGAAGCCAAAGCCTATTCTACAGCACTGGATAGAACACGTGTTTTGCAGACGGCAACTCACTTGACTGTATCTGAGGGGCCAACTTTTCTGGCCTTGCATCATTTAAGTTTATTAGGTTTGCCTGTTGCAGAAACATACTTTGTTGGAGCCTTTTCCGGGGTCCCGTTTGCAAATGCAGCCTGGTCCGGATGCTTGAATTTTAGTAATCGGTTTGACTTGGAAACAGTCATTGACCCAAAAGCTCCAGGATTTGCTGAATTAAAACGTGCAGAATCAGACCGTTATCGTGATTCAACTGAACGACGTATCTCATTCATTCCCGGAAGTATGAGAGATTCCCGTGTTTACCAAAGCAAAGTTCCGGAAAAACTGACCAGTCTTCTTCCGTATATTGCTGAACCAATTCGCAAATATGTACCCGTTGTAAAACCGGGGGATGAGTTCACGGCCTGGGCTTCACAGTTTAGTGCAGCTCAGCTGCGAAAAATCATGCCCGGCAAATCAGTGCTCTATTTTGATCTTAACGAGGTTATTCGTACGTATTTGATTTTGGTTCTTAAAAATTCGCAACACCCTCTGTTTCGTTTTTTATTTGAACCAACAATCCGTAAAACAGTGCTTGATGAATTTTCTCCAGAGACTCCTCTTTTCACCGTTGAAGTTCATCACAAAAATAAAATACGGCAGGAAACCGTTGTGTTCAAAGATGATATGCTGCAGAGTCAGAATTTTCAGCTCGAAGTTTCACCAGAAAAAATCATAAAGGCGTTGGAGTCCGGCACACTCTGTCCAGGATTATTTATAACATTCACGACATTATGTTTTATCAATGCTTTGATTTGTTTCGGCAGCTTTGAACAAGTTGAATATCTAGCAGAATTTCGGCGGAAGTGGTTAAAACTGGGTTTTCTGGAGCAGGAAATAGTTCGAGCTGTCAATACCAGTGCCCTTACCAGCGGACGCTGTATTGAGGAGTCCGGTGTAGCAGTTAATCCATTGGATTTGTTATTAGGTTTCAGATGGAGTTTCATGGAAAATCAAACTGTTGGTGAGTTAATGAGACCTTTGTTGCCCCGTTTGGGAATTGAAGTATGATGCTTAGATGCGCAAAACAATGTTTGTTCAACTCAGATTGATCTTGCTTTAAGTGGCTAATTCTCTTAGTTTTATATATAGATTTTTTTCTCAAAACTATTATGCGTATACAATTTCATGAAGTAGAAAGTATTTGCGAAGTTTTACAATCACGCTAGCTTAATTTAAAACCTTCACCTCAAACATTTCCAACCAATTCAGATGGACATTTCAGTACTTCCAATACTTTCTCTTATAATCTTTTCACCAATAGTGGGCATAGCCTTAGCGGCCATTTTCCGTGATGAGGGAAACGGTATTCCTGCCAAAGTAAGTGCGCTTTTCAGCAGCGGCATTTCTTTTTTGCTGAGTCTGCACCTCTGGTTTAATTTTGATTCCAGTACTGCAGACTTGCAAATGGTAGAGCGCATACCATGGATTACTCAATTCAACATTGAATATTTTTTAGGTTTGGATGGACTTAATCTTTTCTTTTTTCTGATTATAACCTTCATCACTCCACTTGCACTGCTCGGTTCATGGAATGTCGCGAAGCGCAACTGGCAGTTCCAAATTCAAATGCTGCTCCTGCAAATCGG
>JYMV01034653.1_pt1 | contig 14126 bp, 15 predicted proteins | sample 338911 | NCBI WGS metagenome assembly JYMV01 (sample SAMN03354496, study PRJNA234377) | hydrothermal vent metagenome | biome: Deep sea; feature: Hydrothermal plumes at the Eastern Lau Spreading Center, Western Pacific Ocean; material: Seawater | place: Tonga | collected 2009 | depth 2000 m m
GGTAAACCCGAATATCAATATATATAAAATGGAGGAAATGAATCCCGGAATAATTGTTTGCCGGTAAACAGCAAAAAAACGACCCACTTCTCGGGATGTGAGTGTCCAAAGTCCAACCCAATTCATTCGTTAATTCCTTTCCCAGTGAGGCTTAAAAAAACATCCTCCAAAGAAGATTTGGTTGTTTCAACTCGCTGAACATGGCATCCTTGTCGGGTGAGTGCATTAATGATTTCGGGAAGGGCTTCTTCCGGATCTTGCGTCGTGAAATGGAGTCTTCCATCATCCTGAGTATAGGTAAAATCTTTCAAGCAGGATTCAAGTTCTTCTCCGGGGTCAGACACATTGATTGTGATACCGGCCTTGCCAAGCTGGCTGGTAAGTTCTTTCGGGGTTCCCTCTTTAATGACTCGTCCCTTATCGATAATGGCCACTTTATCACATAGCATTTCAGCTTCTTCAATATAGTGGGTTGTGAGAAGAATAGTCTTTCCCTTTTTATGAAGGTTGCGAAAATAATCCCAGAGTTCGTGGCGGAGTTCAACATCTACACCAGCCGTAGGTTCATCAAGAATAATGATATTTGGATCATGGACCAATGCTTTGGCAATTTGAAACCGACGCTTCATTCCGCCGGAAAGTTGCCGAAGACGGGCTTTTCGTTTTTCTACTAATCCTAATCTGTTTAATAGCTCTTCAACGCGGTCTTTTGCTTTAGCTCTAGGTATTCCATAATACCCGGCCTGAAAATAAAGGAGTCTATCTAGTGGAAAGAACCAATCTTGAGTAAATTCTTGTGCAGAGATACCCACCTGAGATCGTGTAAATCGATAATCAGAAACGGTATCTCTTCCAAAGACTTCTATTTCCCCTTCATTTTTTCTAACGAGTCCAGTAAGAATATTTATGGTGGTTGTTTTACCGGCGCCGTTTGGTCCGAGCAATCCAAAAAATTCTCCATCCCCGATGGTGATATCCACACCTCTTAGGGCGACGGTGTCCTCGTAACTTTTTTTAAGATTTCGTATGGAAATGGCAGGTGTCATTATTTCTCCATATCGAATCCAATATGGGTATCAAAGGGGAATGGAAAATCAAATCCTTCTACACCGGGGAAGTGAACGACAGAAGCAATAAATCCCCAGGGAATTAACATGGTGGCTGTTACTTCTTTTTCGCCGGCGGGTTTTCCCTTTTTGAACAAGGGGACTTGAAAGGAGGGATGCTCCACCCATAATCCGTATTCATCATAACCCATCACTTTTACATAAATTTTATTTTTCTCGATTCCCAATTCTTTTAGCGGGTCATGTCCGTCTAGGACGAGTAAAACCACATCATTCAAAATTTCATCTATTTTCATGGGAGGTTTATCCATTTTCAGCTCCTTTAGTTTTCGCCAACAATTTTATACACACCACCATTGTAATCAATAATATATAATTCACCATCTGCATCTTCTCCAAAGGAAGAAATATAGTTGGTGAACTCTCCGTCGGCGATATTGATTTCCTCCGTTCGGTTTTGGAATTCAACTGCCTTCCCGTTTTTTACTTTAAAAGTCCAAATATTCCCGGAGCAGTAATCCCCAAAAAAGTACGTTCCTTTTAATCCTTTAATTTTCTTCCCTCGGTAAACGTATCCCCCAGTTACAGAACATCCATCCACATCGGGTTGGTCCATTCCTGTTAAGGTCCGCATATAATTGGCATCGTTTGGGTATTCAAGGATCGGAATCGTCAAACCAGTTTTAGGACAATTTTCTTCGGGATCATAGCAATGATTGGCTTCCATGATCCGCCAACCATAGTTGATACCACCCTTGCTGCTCCCCGGTTCATAATTAATTTCCTCCCATTTATTTTGACCCACATCTCCAATATATAAATCACCATTTTCCCGGTCAAATGAAAAGCGCCAGGGATTCCGCAATCCCCAAGCCCAGATTTCTCCCCGCTTGTTTTCTTGTCCGTAATAGGGGTTTGTTTCAGGGATGCCATAGGGAATTTGATTTACGTCAATTCGGATCAGTTTCCCAAAAAGGGTATTTAAATCTTGCCCGGCCTTGAATGGGTCTCCAGCCTTTCCCCCGTCGCCCACGGAAATATATAGGTACCCATCAGGTCCAAAATCCATGTGGCCGCCATTATGATTTGAGAAAGGTTGTTTCAGGTCAAACAAAATACGTTCAGACGTATGATCAGCTCTTTGCTTATTTTTTATAATGAATTCCGACACTACTGTATAACCGTCATTATTCATATAATTCACATAAAATTTTCTATTTTTTCTATGATTTGGATGGAATGCAAATCCCAGCAATCCCCGTTCGTCTCCTGGGCGTTTTGGATTCACCACGCGTTTTTTGATATCCAAGAATGGCGTTTTAAGTTTTTCTCCATTCTGAATAATCATAATTCTCCCAGCTTGTTCAACCACATAAAGTAGTGTTGCATCGTTGGGATGGGATGCGACATAAAGGGGTTTTTTAAAACCGTCGGCAATTTCAATAGATGAAAGTGCTGGCGTTTGGCTAAATAATAGAATGGGAAGAATGAATATGAATTGTTTTAACATATGGGAAATTAACAAAAGATTATCAAAGTCTTCTGACTTTGATTTAGGGGTAGGAGATCCCAAAAAATCTTTGTTTTGTCTCTTAATTATTTGTTGTTGTTTTATTATAAAGGAATTGAAATTTTTAGAAGAGGTATTCTTATTGGTTTGTTTTGATGGGTTTCATATATGGAATGAATATATCTTCCTGTTATCCAACCCAATACCCATCCAGCAAATACGTCAGAGACATAATGGTTTCCCACATAAACCTGGCTGTAACCACTTAAAAGTGTATAACCAATCATGATAGAAGTATTTTTTGGAGAAGCAAGCGCCAATGATGTTGCCCATGCAGCCGTTGTGGCCGCATGACCGGAAGGAAAAGAAGGTGTAAATCGTGTATTCCAAAGTCTGGGATTATATTGTCTTTCTGGACGGCTTCGTTTAAAAGCATATTTAGAAATAATAATGGGTAGTTGAACAATCATAGCAGTTGCCAAGTGTGGTCTCAGTTTGTCGTGACCAATCTGATCAAACCCGGAAAATCCGAATTCAATGAAGGGCGTAGCCAGGGCGAAGCTTTCCATGGCAATATCCAGCGGCGGGGAATTATTCTTCCCTTCAAGAAAAGATGACAGAGATTGATCTGTTTGTGTCATTTTATTTTGAGTGAAGGAAATAGAACTATATAAAAGAAATATGGTAAGGATTTTCATTTTAGCATATCAAAGAATTCTGCTTCAGATAAAATAGGGATATCCAATTCAGTTGCTTTTTTTAACTTAGATCCGGCGCCGGGCCCGGCCACAACAAAACCAGTATTTTTACTAACAGATCCGCTGACTTTTCCCCCATGTGCTTCAGTCATTTCTTTTGCTTCATTCCGGCTGAATTGGGTTAAGGCACCTGTAAAAACAAATGTTTTTCCTTGAAGCAACAGGCTTTTGGGTTCTTCAACTTTTTTTAATCGAATGCCTAAGGATAAGCAGGATTCTATTACATTCGTATTGGTGCAGTTAGATAAAAATGTCGTAATAGTTTCTGCCACGATGGGACCCACTTCATCAATGGCTTCCAGTTCTTCAGCATCAGCATTTATAAATTTTTCTATGTCACCCACAAAAGCTTTTTCAAGGACCTTAGATAAATGTGCTCCCACATTTCGAATGCCAAGTGCATAGACAAATCGTGCAAAAGTGGTTTGTTTTGAATCTTGAATAGCTGTTAAAATATTAAGTGCAGATTTTTCTGCCATACGATCTAGGTTGACCAAATCATCAAAATTGAGTTTAAATATATCATCCACAGTCAGAATCAATTTTTTATCAACCAGTTGATCTACCAGCTTTTCACCAAACCCATCAATATCTAATGCCCCTTTGGATACAAAATGTTCTATGCGGCCTTTTACCTGGGCAGGGCAGGAGAGGTTTTGGCATCGGGTTACCACTTCTCCTTCTGGCCGGAACACCTCTTGCCCACAAGAAGGACATTCTGTTGGAAGTTGATACGTTTTTGTTTCTGGAGGGCGTTTGGCAGGGATGACTTTCACCACCTCTGGTATTACATCTCCCGCCCGCTGGATTAATACCGTATCGCCAACTCGGACATCTTTTCGATCAATTTCATCCTGATTGTGCAAGGTTGCATTGGTCACAACCACACCACCAACATTCGGGCAACCGGCGTTACAGCACCGGTCCGGCCCACGGATGGAATAATATTCTGAACCAGGGTAGTGGCTTGCTGAGCTTTGAATTTACCTGCGATTGCCCATCGCGGGGATCGGCTGCGGATACCCAATGCGTTTCGTTGATTGATTGCATTTACTTTAAATACGGTGCCGTCAATTCCATAGGGTAATGAATCTCGTTTGGCTTCCAGGTTACGATGAAACGCAACCATCGTCTCAGCATTGTTTACTTTTTGTATTTCTGGGTTTACCGGGAATCCCCATTCTTTTAATGTGGACAAAAAATCCTCGTGTGTATCAAAAGAAATACCATCAATTCTTCCTGCTTCATAACAATAAATAGATAAAGGTCTTGTTGCCGTAATTTTTGAATCGAGTTGACGAAGACTTCCCGCAGCAGCATTTCTTGGATTGGCAAAGGGGGAGAGCTCCTCTTTTTCTTGATTCCGATTCAGCTTCTTGAATCCATCCTTGGTAATAAAGACTTCTCCTCGCACTTCTAACAAAGGTGGGGTTTTTCGCCCGTTTTTTCGTAAAGACAGGGGAATCGCCGTGATTGTTTTTAAGTTTTGGGTAATATCCTCACCCGTAATTCCGTCTCCCCGAGTGGATCCATTTACGAAAAATCCATTTTCATACACGAGTTCAACCGCAAGCCCATCCAATTTTGGTTCCGCCATATATTCAAGATCTTTTTCTGTACCCAGGCCTTTTTTGACCCGGATGTCAAAGGCAGCCAATTCATCCTCATTCATGGCGTTTGCCAGAGACAACATGGGCATGCGATGTGTCCAGGAACCAAAAGAAGATAATGGTTCTGCTCCCACACGCCGTGTGGGAGAATCTTCCGTAATTAAATTAGGATTATCAGTCTCAAGCTTTTGCAATTCTCTGAAAAGCTGATCATATTCACTATCAGAAATGAGAGGATCGTCCAATACATAATAGCGGTAGTTATGATCATTGAGCTGATCCCGAAGGGCTTGGATTTTATTGTCAGTTATAGACAAAACTAATTTCTAAAGGAAGCGCGCTGTTTATAATATTCCCTTGGGTCCCATAGATATTTTGTAACGGGTAATAACTGACCAACACTATCCACTGGCGTTCCATATAGTTCCCCATTCGTCAGACTTATTGTAAAAAAATAGGTAATTTTATTTGCTGGATATTTTCGAGGGTCATAGCGATAAGAGAATCTTTTTTTATGAGGATCAAATGGAATTTCCTGATATCTTGGTACCGTATCTGTTTTATAAAAAAGAGAAATGGATTGGACACTGTCCCGGGGGAAATCTGAAAATACTTCCAAATCAAAAGTCCTTGAATTAAATAAAACCCGCTGGGGATGATGGAATAATTTTGGCGTGAAGGAAAATATTCGATCTGAAATTTTCATGCCCGTTTTTAAGGAATCGGTCGAACAGAAGATTAGACCAGTACACAGGATTAATTGAATCATTTTGTCATATACTGATCAACAAATTCCGGAACGCTAAAACGGTTTTTTGCATCCATCTCGAATGTGTTATGAACATAGTCGGGGCTTGCATCTACATGGTAATTTTGAGTTAGTTCATCTTTTCGGGAAACAACTTCTTTTAAAGCATCAATAAGGGCATCCACATCATTAGATGTATTGTATATCCCAAAAGAAGCTCGAACCATTCCTGCGATGAGTTTATAATCGTTTTCCAATTCTTCATCTGTCATGGATTCGGATGCCACCAGCATATCGTCCAGAATCATTTCTTTCACATATGGATGGGCACAAAAACACTCGTTACGAACAGCAATATTGAAATAATCATTCAAAATAGCCGCGGTCAAACCATGGTGCATCCCTTTAATATTAAAAGATATTGATCCGGCCCGCGGGCAAATATTGCAATCGGTTTCTCCATAAATTACAATGTCGGGAATGTGTTTCATTCGTTCCAATGCATCCTCAATGAGGATAGTTTCTTCTTCCAAAATATAATCCATCCCAATTCTTTCTAATACCTCTAAAGCAGTGGCAAGAGCGATGGCACCGGGGATATTGGGCGTTCCAGCCTCTTCACGATCAGGGAAATAATCTTTCACAATATAGCGGTCTACAAATACATCGTCCACCATACCGCCGCCCACTTCTTCCGGTTCGATTGCTTTTAAAATATCCTTGCGACATACCACAACCCCAGGGGATCCAGGGACATAAGTCTTATGGCCGGAAAAAACAAATGCATCTATATTACAATCCGGATCATCATGACCAGATAACTGGATGGGGAGATGGGCCGCCATTTGGGCACCGTCAATCAAAATGAGTGCACCATATTTATGAGCCAGTTTTGCAATATCGTTCACGGGGTTAATAATACCGGTGACATTACTCACACCGGTAACGGCCACATAATTGATCCGAGCCTGGTATTCCTGCAATTTATTTTCCAACGCTTCCAAATTCATACAGCCCGGCTGGTTTCCTGTGTGGCTGTCCAGTGGAATATGAATAACCTCACCTGCATGTTTTCTGTGGGGGAGATCGTTGGAGTGATGTTCCATAAGAGAAACAAAAGCCACATCTTTTTCCGGACGAAAGTCACGAAATACGCGCGCAATTCGATTGAGGCCCGCCGTGGCGCCGCTACCTGTAAAAAAACAGGTGTAAGTTTCAGGGTCAGCCTTTAGAAAAGAGAGGATTCGCTCATGGGCCCAGCCATAGACTTGCGTAGATATTTTTGCTGAAAAATGCAATGTGCTATGGGAATTGGCATAATGATCTAAAAACGATTCCAGTATATCATGGGCCGCACCCATCATAAGGGTAGAAGCAGTAGAATCTAAATAAATCCGTTTTGTTTTTCTTCCGTCGGCCAAGGTGTAGACCGTATCCAGCCCAATAAAATTAGATTGAACTTTTTTGAGTAATTCCGGGGATGCGGTTTGAGTAGTCATTGGGGGATATTCAATCAGGAAGTTGTTTCAAATTTAATACACTTTTTATACCAATGATCATAAGTGATCTGTTTGCGGATCATATAATCGGCAGTACAGCGCGCATTGGCTTCACAAACATCCGGCGTCTGTCCACGTACATCATAATGCATGACTACCACATATTTTTTGAATGGTTTCTTCGCATATTGCCCCATGTTTGCCAATGCAGATACGGCAAAACTTAAATCTTCACTGGAACGGTTTCGATCTGCCTTAATTTCAACATGGTAAATCCGCTGACCATTATCCGTATAAATTTTAAGCCCAACCAATTTGGGTGCCGAGTGATTTCGAGAAAAATATTGGGGTGTCATTGCTGCAATTTGTTTATCGGTGAATTTAGGCTTTGCAACCATAAAAGATGTGAACAATAATAAAATAGTGATGAGTTGTTTCATGAAGTTTTCCTTTTTATGAATGTGAAAATTAAGCCTATCAATAGGATCAATGCACCTGCGACAATGGCCATTTGAATCTTTTTAGGATGGTAAACGATGGATGCAGCTTCTATAATATAGTCATCATTTAGAAAATGCTCATAATTAAACGCCCACCATAAGGTATCATTTGAAATTGAATCGGCATTAGTGTGGGTAATTGCCCCGGGAAGAATCCCGGAAAATTTGAATGTGTCATCATGGAGATTGAATGTGATATTGGCTTCATCAATATAGGGTATCATGGCATCCATACATGCTTCCGTAAAGTTTTGCGGCAGGTCCGCTAAAAAGGGTCGAAAATTCGTTTCGATCAATTGTTTTGGTAAAACGAATGTTTCTTCCTTTTCGTCATGACTGTCATCCATGATGCCAAACAACTTGCCCTCTTCTTCTGCCTTGTAAAATACACCGCGGAAATGATTCAGAATGCGCTCTTTCATTAAATCTGACACTGCCATTTTACCCTGAATGTCTTCGATCCCTGCTTTCAGGCAATACATGATAATTTCGGTTTCTACAATTTTTCCAGTGGAGTCGTTTCCTGTATCCTGCATTTTGATGGCCATAAGCGGATATTTTTGATGCACATGGCGGCCCTTAAAAATCTGACGAAGGACATATTCGGTAGAAAATAACCGATCCTTTTTTTGAACCGTGATGGGATGCCGCAGGGGCGCCGGATCATTTATGTTTATATGAAATAACGTATTGCCTGATAAAACAGCCTCAGAAATAATGATATGGACTGTTTCATCGCTGTCCTCTTTCCCTTTTTCAATTATTTCTGCCGCCCAGGGGTTGGACATAGGGATGGGGAAGTCTTGGTTAAAGATATCTTCTTTGTCACCTTCAGTCCGGAATTTCATATGGTATTTCCCATCAGGAAATACGCGAACAGTGATAAGCGTTTCCACACATTGCATGGACATGAACGCAATTAGAAATAAGGTGGTTATTTTGATCTTTCCCATAAGCCTTAATTTACGAGAGATGGCGTGGGTGAAAAAACAAAAAGGGCCACAAGTAGGTCAATCGTTTTTTAGAATGTCATTCTTAGGGAAGTCTGGAGTTCCCGGATAATGAGCAGTGCATCGGCCCCGGTCACATCTCCCGCTGGATTGAACTTTCGTGTCATCATATCGACCTGCATAATGCCCCGTTCCGTACATAGGGCCATGGCATTATAAGCGAAATGACTGCTGGGAACGTCACTAAATCGACTTTGGGCTTCACCAAAATATTGTGTTTCTATACTTTCATCTCGCGTGGCAACCACAAGCAGTCGCTGTACAGCCAAGGCATAGAGGGCGCGATTGATGGTGTCATCAGGGTAAAAATTACCGTCTGGTTCTATATCCATAATACCGTAGCGAATCATATCTTTGATCCAAGTTTCAGCCCAGTGGTTTATGGCATCATTTGGAACCGTAACGTTGGCTGTTTGTGTCGCTTGCCCCGGTGTTTGAAAGCCGGTATTTTGCACGGGCATTCGATCAAATAAAACGCCAATTTTCAATTCTTCAGCAAAGAGGACTGCCAAGTCAGCGCGATTAATTTTTTCTTTTAACGCCATTTTTTTACCGGCGGGTGTTCCGGGCATGGCACGAACAATTTTTTGAGCTAATTTCCATTTGGCATCTGCTTTGCCAGCATAATCACCCCGTTTATTAACCACTTTACGAAAATAGTCTTCTGCTTCGTCAAATTGGTAATTATAAAGATGGGCGACACCGGACCAATACATGGCGCCTTCATGCGCCTCATCCCGTTTAAGTGCTTTTTTCAAATGCGAACTGGCACGCTTAAACCACTTTTTTTCTGAATCACGCATGGTGATCCAAATCTGACCACTCAGGGCAAGTGCTTCTGGGTCCTTAGAACCGCGACTGGCTGGCCATTTTGCTCTAAATAGGCATGGGCCAACCCAAGTCCGCCATATCCCAGGGCAAACTTTTTATCCAGATCAACGGACCGTTGGAAGGATTTGATTGCCTGTTGATAATCAGCATTGTCGATGGCGCGCATCCCAGCTTTAAAATGATATTCAGGTGTATCTACGTCACTTTCGGGGGCAGTTGCGCAGGCCACCAGAAGCAACAGAGTAAAAATAGGTATTAATGATCGATGTTTTCTAAGCATTGTGATCTCCTCAAATAGATTATTCACCACGAATATACCTGTATTTAACCATAAATGAAAATAGGCTGAATCGTGTGATTTGATCTAAATCACATTATTTCTATTTATTTATTATATAATTGGTTTATGGCGTCGAATTGGATAATTTTCGGCGTAACTGTATGTAAACAATGATTGAATGAATATGATAAAAAACTTATATAAAATAATGATTATCTTATGCTTGGTCGGTTTTGCAGCACTGCAAGGTCAGGTTCTTACGGCCACTGGAACCGGTTATGGCCTCACCAAGGATGCAGCCACCGAGCAAGCCAAGCGGGATGCAGTTGAACAGGGTCTCGGCGCCTATATGACCTCCACCACTACGGTAACAGCCACCTCTATAGAGGATAATATTTACTCCAAAGCTCAGGGATTTGTTAAGTCCTTTAAAGTGACGAAAGAAAGCAAAGGGCCCGATGGTAACTGGGAAATCACCATCGAAGCAGAAGTGACGGATATGATTGATCAAGTCATGGCAGATGAAGCAGCCCTTCAGACATTACTCAACGCCATGAACCGTCCCAGGATTATTTTTATGGTTCGGGAACAAAACTTGATTGATAACACGCCCACCGATTTTGCTGAAACCAAACTGTTAGCCATGTTTTATGAAAAAGGATTTGATGTGGTAGATCGGCAAATGGTTCAAGCTTTGAAGGGTGATGCAGATTATGGCCAAGCTTTGGCGGGGAACGTATCCGCGGCTGCCAAGATCGCAAGCCAGCTTGGGGCTGAGATTATTGTTATTGGTACAGCCAAAATTTCTTCCGGAGGTAAAATCTATAATATGACTTCTGGTCAGGCCGATATCAATGCAAAAATTATTCGGGCAGACACGGGTGAAATCTTAGCGGTTGTACCTCAGGCGCGGGGAAAGAAACCCCATATATCCCCATCCACGGCCGGAGTGAATGCCGCCAATCAGGCCGCGGAGGCATTGGGGAAAAATATCATTTCCCAATTGATCATCAAATGGAGTACACAGCAGTCAAATTTCACCAAAATATATATTGTGCTTAAAGGGGCAGATTTTATGTCTTACATGACATTTGAGTCATTCTTAAAAGCCCAGACGGTTTCAGGAATTCGGAATGCGTACGCGAAAAGTTTGAATGATGGCGTGGCGGAATATGAAGTGGAATTTGAAGGCAAATCTCAAGCCTTAGCCATGGGGTTGGCCCAAACCAGTCCCGATGGGTTGAATTTTAAGGTGACCGGATTGACCGGAAATCGAATTACAGCAGAAATTGTACAATAATGAGGTATTCTATGAATAGACTATTCGGAATATGCACCCTATTAATTAGTATGGCCTTTTCTCAGGGTGTGGTGACCCAATTGGACAAAGGTAGCATCAATTATTCAGATCAATCCATTTCGGCGATAGGGATTGGATTTATCCCAGTAAATGTGATCAATGCAGGGCAAGCCCGCCGCTTGGCTTTACGGATTGCCAAACAGGATGCGCTTCGCCAGCTAATTGAAATTGTAAATGGGGTAACACTCACCAGTGAAACCACCATGAGCGGAGCCATGGTTGATGATGTGATTAATACGAAGGTCCGCGGATTTATTCGTGGTGCCCGTCAGATGGGAGGTCCAAAGTATTTAAGCGATACATCTGTAGAAGTAGAATATTCTGTTCCCATGAGTGGTATTTCAGATATTATGCTTCCACCACTTACAGTTGCGGTGGCACAGCCCGGTGCTCCGACGGAGGCGGCAACTGCACCAACAACGGGCGGTATTACCGGTGTGATCATTGATGCCCGCGGACTCAAAGCACGCCCTGCCATGGCACCCAGAATTTTAGATCAAAATGGCAATGCAATCTATGGCCCTGGTAAATACAGTAGAGAATATGCAGTAACCAATGGGGTAGCGGGATATTCTAAAACATTAGAAGCGGCTCAAAATGACGACAGGGTCAAAGGGAATCCGCTGGTGGTAAAGGGGGTCTCAACTGCGGGTAAAAACAGAACCGATGTGGTAATCAGCAATGCAGATGTTTCAAAAATTGATTCGGCGAATCGCAGTTACAATGTACTGAAAGATTGCAGAGTGTTAATTCTCCTGGATTAAAGTAATTTTAGTAATTAAGATAGTAAAATAAGGATGCGGAATAATATGAGATTAAAACGTATCTCAATGTTAATCATTGGGTTGTTGGTTAGTGGTGTTGTAGGTCAGGAAGAAGCCAAAACGCCAGGCATGGGAAATATTGATGAAAAGGATTTAAAGGTTGGTGACATTGCACCATCTTGGGCATTAATGTATGCGCCAGGTAAGTTTGAATTCCTGAAAAACTGGTCGGAAGAAGACGGAAAGCGTCTTCGAAAATTTACATCCCAGCCGGATAGACATGCCGTTCTCATGAGTTTTTTCGCCACTTGGTGTCAGCCCTGTATGAAGGAATTGCCCATTTTAGAAGATGTGTACCAAAAGTATAAAGATGAGCGTATCAAATTTTTTCTGGTGGATATTACGGAAGCAACTCGAACCAATCCAGGATATGAAGATATGCCAAAGGCTGGACCTTTTTTAAAAAAGAAGGGTGTATCCATGCAAATTTTATTCGACACTCGCGGAACAGTAATGAAGCGCTATAATGCCCAGACATTGCCTCGATTGTTTATGATGGATGGGAATCGGATTATTTCACAGACAAGACGGGGCTTCCATGCTGGGGAAGAGGAAAAATTCACCAAAGAATTGTCTGAAGAAATTGAACGTCTTTTAGCGGAATTACCCCCACCTAAGAATGGGAAAAAATAGGCTGTGAGCCAGCCCACAGGGAATTGTTCTGTGGATGTTTTAAGTTTTAAAACAAAAGTGAGCTAATTATGAGGGTATTTAAACAGATTATTATATGGTGCATGGTTATGAGTGCCGGTTGGGCGCAAACACCGGGAACCCAATCCGTGATAAATGCAGAAACGTCTGCCCAGTTGGCGGAAGGTAAACAAACCGTCGCTATCTTAGACTTTGAAGGGCGGGGTATATCCCAGATGGAAGCGGCCACCCTCACAGACAGACTCATGAGTGAAATGGTATCCACCAATGCGGTGATTATGGTGGAACGGAACCAGATGAATGAAATCCTGGAAGAACAGGGACTGCAGCAGTCCGGATGTACCTCGGCAGAATGTGCCGCCGAAGTGGGCGCCCTGTTGGGTGTACAAAGCATGATTTCCGGTTCCTTCGGAAAATTAGGCAATACTTTCACAGTGGATGCCAAAATGTTTTCCGTGGAAACGGGTCAGACCACGCGCAGTGTAAGCAAGACCTATAAGGGAGAAGTAGATGGATTATTGCCCATCATTGAAATTGTAGCCTGGGAACTGGTCGGGCTCCAGGCTCCAGCGGATATATTAGCCAGGGCAGGAATAAAAGCTCCGGAGCCAGTTGCACCACCAAAGGAACCACGAAAACCCATGAGTAAGGGTGTGAAACGATTATTATGGGCGGTATTGCTGGTCGGCGGCGGCGGCTATGGTGCTTATGCGGCGGGATTATTTGATGTGGCCCCCTCTCCTTTACCTGAACCTCCAACCTTACCGGAGGGTTAAGCCATGATGAAAAAATTCTTTTTCATAACTATTTTCGGGTTTTCCACTTTGCTCAGTCAGTCCGTTGTGAGCCTGGATGGTTCCAACGACTATCTAACCACAACCGAAACTACCGGTACAAAGCTTGAAGGTGATTTTACTATTTCCGGTTGGGTCTTCCCCAAGGGTGATGCGACTCAGCAGGTATTTCATAACGAACTTTTTGAAATCCAGTATCAGGGGTCTTATTACAGACAGTTTAGGATCTACCCAGGCGGTTACAGTACAACTTGGGGGGAAGCTTCGATCAATGAATGGCACCATATTGCGGTAACCCGTAGCAGCCACACTAACGCCTATGATACCCTCTATGTATATGTGGATGGCAAACAGAGTCTCATGTTTGCAAGGGATCAATCTTCAACAACAACTTTTGATGGTACTATGTATTTGGGCCGGGACCCTGATTATGGTGAATACTTCAGGGGTTTTATGGATGAATTTGCCATTTGGAATACGGTCCTGGATTCAAACAGCGTAAAAGAATTATATAATGGCGGTGTGCCTAAAAGCGCCACCAGCGTGAAGTCCTCCAATATGCTCTCTTACTGGAAAATGGATGATGGTACAGGTACGTCTGCAACCAATGCCGTATCAGGTAGTCCCAGCCTGTCTCTTCAACAAGGTGCCACCTGGTCCACTTTTACCAAGTCCGCCAAGCCC
>JYMV01042667.1_pt1 | contig 14125 bp, 2 predicted proteins | sample 338911 | NCBI WGS metagenome assembly JYMV01 (sample SAMN03354496, study PRJNA234377) | hydrothermal vent metagenome | biome: Deep sea; feature: Hydrothermal plumes at the Eastern Lau Spreading Center, Western Pacific Ocean; material: Seawater | place: Tonga | collected 2009 | depth 2000 m m
TCATTCCACAGGTAGGTGTAAGGCGTCACACCTCCGGAAACACTTGCCGTAGCAGTGCCGTCACAAGCTCCATTACAGGAGATGTTATTGCCTGTGACATTTAGGGCCATTCCTTGTGGTTCAGTTATCGTAACATTCGTTTGAGCTGTACACCCATTGCCATCGGTTACCGTGACATCAAAGATCCCGGCACAAAGATTTACCGCCTGCGCTGAAATTTGCCCGTCGCTCCACAAATAGGTGAAAGGTGCGGAGCCTCCTGTTACAGTCGTTTGTGCAAACCCCTGACAGTTGCCAAAACAAGGATTGTTCCCTGACGAACTAATGAGAATGTTTAAGTCTATAGGGCCACTAACGGTTCCAGAAGCAGTCGCCAAACATCCATTATTATCGGTTATGGTCACATTGTATGTGCCAACGCAAAGGCTGCCAGCGGTCTGGGTAGCTTGTGTAAATGGATCATCCCAGATGTATGTGTATGCACCGGTACCGTTATTCGCATTTACAGTAAGAGAACCGTCACAGCCCCCAAAACATGTTTCATCAACAAAAGAAATTGATGATGTAATAGGTTGAGGGTCTGATATTGCAATTGTTGCGATCACTGTACAGTTGTTAGAATCGGTAATGCTCCCGATGTAGGTCCCTGCACAAAGTCCTATCGCAGTTGCATTTGTTTGTGCTCCTGGATCGTTCCATACATATTGGTAGGGTGGCATACCACCCGTTGCAGTGACTCCCACAGTTCCATTGCAATCACCGAAACAAGTTGGGTTTGTTGACGCTGGGTTAAAGACTATAGGCGCCGGTTCATTAATTGTTGCTGTAGTAGATGCTATACATCCATTCGCATCTACAACCGTTATGGTATAGATACCAGCAGCAAGATTTGCTGCGGATGGGGTAATTTGGCTCATCGGGTCATTCCATAAGTACGAATAACCTGGCAATCCACCAGTTACCACTGCATTGGCCTGGCCATCGGTGCCCCCGTTGCAATTAACATCCACAGTAGATGAGATGCTAACGCTTGGTCCGTTGAGGTCTGAAATTGTTACAGGAAGCGATTCAGAACAAAGGTTCGCATCAGTAACCGTTACAAAATACGTTCCGGCAGATAGGTTGGTAACAAATGGCGTGGTTTGACCACCTGGATTCCACAAATAGGTATAAGGGCCGGTACCTCCGGTTACAGTGACTGTTGCTATTCCATCTGCCTGGCCGCAATTGGCATCGCTGTGGGTTTCAGACAATACTATAGAATCAGGTGCACCTAAGAGGATTGAGGCCGTATCTGTGCAACCATTCATGTCAGTAGCAGTGACAATAAATTGCCCTGCGCACAATGCGAATGCTGTTACGTTGGTCTGCGCCAGCGGATCATCCCATTGATAAGAATAACCTCCTGTTCCACCGGTGGCAATAGCAGTTGCTGAACCATCACAACCCTGTTTACAGGATACATCTACTCCACTCGCATTTACCACCACTGATGTCGGTTCGTTAATTGTGGTGCTGGCAGTTACCAAACAACCGACAGAGTCAGTCACTGAGACGGTGACTAAACCGACGCCAAGGCCTGTGGCAGTACTTGTTGTTTGTGAGAGCGGATCATCCCATAAATAGGTAAAAGGGAGTGTTCCACCAGCCATTGAAACCGTGGCATTACCATCATTTCCTCCATTACATGACACGTCGACCGATATCGGGATGCTCGCGGTTCCCGCTGGCTGGTCACTGACGGTTACCGTAGCAGATGCAGTACATCCTAAAATGTCAGTAACAATTACCGTATATGTTCCGGCGGGAATGTTGAGCGCTGTGGCAGTATTTTGAGAACCGACATCATCCCATAGGTAACCATAAAGGCCGTTCCCTCCTGATGCAGATACCGTTGCACTTCCATCTGACTGACCACAGTTAGCAGCCACAGTAGATGTAGTCAGCGTAATGATCAGTGGCTCTGCAATGGTAACAGAAGTTGTGTCAGTACAACCATTACCGTCTATAATCGTGAGTCCGTAAGTGCCTGCACACAACCCGACTGCAGTTTGAGTGGTTTGCAAGCTGGGATCGTTCCACTGATAGCTATAAGGAGGAGTACCACCTGAGCCAAGTGCAGCTGCTGTTCCATCACAAGAACCGGCACATGAGGTAGGTGTTTGTGCAGAGATCACCCCACTTAGCAGTGTTGGCTCACCAATTGTTGCAGAAATGCTACCTGAACAGTTGTTGGAATCCAGAATATTAACAATATAGGTACCAGCACACAGGCCAGCAGCATTGGCAGTAGTTTGAGCACCTGGGTCGTTCCATAAGTAAACATAAGGAGGGTCTCCGTTCAAAATTTGTACTGTTGCAAATCCATCGCAGCCTCCACTGCAATTTGCATCTGCAAAGGACGAGATCATTAACGTTGGGGCTCCCAGGTCGTTAACAACCACCAGCCCCGTAGCATTACAGCCTGTGGCATCCGTGACTGTAACATTGTATGTACCTGATGAAATAGCTACAGCACAAGCTGTTGTTTGGTTAGAAGGATCATCCCACAAGTATGTGAATGGAGCAACCCCAGCTGAGACGGTAACGCATGCCGACCCGTCACTAAAACCACAGTTGGCACCCGTTGTATCGAGCGTCATGGCGATAGCTGGTGGCTCTGTAATGGTAATACTTTCAGACAATGTACATCCGCTTGAATCAGTGACTAGTACCGTGAAACTCCCTCCGATCAAGCCAGTTGCAGAAGCTGTAGTTTGTAGATTCAGATCGTCCCACAAATAAGTATAGGGAGCAGTTCCGCCAGTAATGTTCGCTGTAGCAACACCATTGGCATTTCCAAAGCAGTCCACGTTGATACTAGTGAATGCATTAACCATTGCAGCTGGTTCTGGGATCACTACAGCATCGCTTATTGTGCACCCACCGGCATCCGTAATATCTACAGTCAGTGCTCCACCGCATAAATTTATAGCCAAAGCAGTGGTTTGCCCATTGCTCCACAAATAAGTCAGGGGAGCAGTCCCTCCTGCAACGGAGATTTCAGCATAGCCATCGCACACTCCATTGCAGCTCACACTAACTATCGATATAACAGTTGAAACCAACGGAGCGGGTTCCGTAACTGTTTCAGAAATTATAGATGTACATCCATTGGCATCGGTCACAGTCACATTAAATCCACCTGCACAAAGACTGGATGCTGTGCCTGTTGTTTGACTTGATGGATCATCCCACGCATATGTGTAAGGAGCGATTCCTCCAGCTACGCTCGTCGCGATTGAACCATCGCAGACACCCGAGCAGCTTGCAGGGAACATGGACGTTGTGACATTCAGTGTTAGAGGCTCTGTGAGTGTTACTGTTGCTGTATCTGTACATCCATTGGCATCCGTCACTGTACCCGTGTAGGACCCATCGCACAATCCAATTGCTGTTGCCGTCGTTTGAGTACCTGGATCATCCCACAAGATAGTGTATGGGGCTGTGCCGCCACTAATGGTAACGGTAGCAGAGCCATCACAAACTGTATTACAAGATGGATCGGTGCTTGTACTGACAGACGCAACCAATAGCGGGGCAGCCATAATCGTGCTGGATGCCGTCGTAGTGCATCCTGTGACGTCTATGATTGTTACCACATAAGTACCCTCCACTAGCCCAGTTGCAATTGTGGTTGTTTGGCTAAGGGGATCATTCCAAGAGTAGGTGTATGGTGGTGAACCGTCGTTGACGAACACTTCTAAACTTCCATCGTTTCCTCCAGGGCAACTTACATCAGCACTGTCAATGATCGATGCTAGCGGGCCTGTAGTATCGCTCACTGCGGCTGTGCCAATACCAGTGCATCCATTTACATCTGTAACAGTTAGTGAATAAGAGCCCGCAAGTAGACCCGTGGCAGCAACACTGGTAGATGGAGGAGCATTGCTCCATATATAGGTATAAGGCGTCGTACCATTGGTTACAGAGGCAGTTGCAGACCCGTTGGCTTGTCCACATGTTGAAGTTATTGTTGTGGTGGTGACTACAATTTCCAGCGGTTCATTAATGGCGACAGTTTCAATGGTGTCACATGCATTTGCATCGGTAACAGTGACGGAATAATTTCCTGCACATAAACCAGTGGCATTACTGGTGACCTGTACAGGAGACGTACTCCAGGCGTAGGTATAAGGCGTTGTTCCTCCAGATACAGTCGTTGTAGCACTTCCATCACATATCCCAAAACAGGTGGCGTCGATTCCAGATACACCAAGGATAATTGCCCCCGGCTCTGCAATAGTAGCCATACCCGTTACGAGGCAGCCAACGGCATCAGTAACACTCACATTATAAGTCCCTACGCATAAGCCAGTGGCGGTAGCAGTGGTCTGAGTTGAAGGGTCATCCCAGGCATATGTAAAAGGAGTTGATCCACCAACGAGTGAAATACTGGCTTGTCCATCGCAAGTCCCAAAGCATGAAGCATCGTTATCAGTGGTAATTGTTCCTGTTCCACCACCCAGATCACTAATGTTCACCGTTGTAGAGTCCTGGCATCCTGAGGCATCAGTAACAACAACGGTATATGTTCCTGCTGGGATGGCTGTTGCGGTATTACCAGTTTGTACAGGTGACGTATTCCATGAATACGTGAAAGGACTAACCCCTCCAGAGGCACTCACTGATGCCTGGCCATCTGACTGTCCACAGTTCGCATCAATTCCGGAACTTGTCAAGGAGATTGCTGTTGGCTCAATAACCGTATAGCTAGCAGTGGCGGTACAGCCATTCGTATCAGTAACAGTTACTGTATTAAGTCCGGGTCCCAAATTGCTTAGGTCTTCAGTGGTCTCTCCCCCAGGTGTCCAGGAATACGTATATGGCGCGGTACCACCTGAAACACTAAGATCTATTGCACCCGTCGTTTGACCGTTGCACAGTATATCTGTTCCTGCCACAGATGCCGTCAACGGCGAGGCGGGTTCTGTAATTGTTACTGAATCAGTGGAAACCACCCCGTTGGAATCGGTAACATCTACCGTATATGTTCCAGCACATAGGTTGATGATATCTTCTGCAGTCATACCCCCGGGATTCCAGAGGTACGTATAAGGAGGGATGCCACCTGTAACGGTTAGGTCTGCCGCACCCGTGCAATTTCCGCTACAAAGTACATCAGTGCCAATGATGGTGAGTATGACAGCTGCCGGCTCTGTAATTGTAATACATACACTATCAGGGCAACCGTTGGCATCTGTCACCGTAACACAGAAGGTTCCATCACAAAGGCCAGCTGCCGTTGCCGTGGTCTGCGCCGCCGGATCATCCCATAGATAGGTGTAAGGTGCTGTACCACCGGTCATGCTGGCGGTGGCCTGCCCGTCACAAATATTGAATCCACTTGTGTTGTTATCTACTACTGCTGATGCAGATCCCCCTGGAATATCTGCTATGGTGGCACTAATTGTCTCGAAGCAACCATTAGAATCAGTAACTGTTGCAGTATAAGTTCCAGGGAATAGGCCTGTGGCCATTGCGTTTGTTTGGATAGGTGAGGTATTCCACGAATAGGTATATGCCCCTGTACCACCAGTAGCCGAAACAGTGGAAGTGCCATCGTCCTGTCCACAGTTCGCATCTACCTCAATGGTGCTGAGAGTGATTGCCAAGGGCTGACTAATGTTAATTGATGCAGTCGTATTACATCCATTAACGTCTGTAACAGTCACTGTGTACGGCCCTGCTCCTAAGTTTGACACATCCTCCGAAGTTGGGCCATGTGACCACGCATACGTATAAGGCATTGTACCTCCAGAGACGGTTAAGTCCGCCGATCCATCCGTGCCTAAATTACATGACACATCTGCACCAAGGATGCTGGCCGCAATTAGAAGCGGTTCTGTTAATGTAATAGTATCTGTCGCAGTACACCCTGCAGAATCAGTTACAGAGATGGTATAGAATCCGGCACATAAAGCAGTTGCTCCCGCGTTGGTCTGGATAGGGGAGGAATCCCATGAATACGTATATGGTGTTGTTCCACCTGATACAGAGGCAGTGGCAGTTCCGTCACAGGCAGTTGCACATGTGACATTGGAGCTTGCAGTAATCGAGACGGTTAATAAAAGCGGTTCTCCTATGGTCACTGAAGTGGATGTGACACATCCATTCGCATCAGTTAATGTGGCCGTATAGGTTCCGGTTGGAAGACCTGTGGCTATGGCATTTGTTTGTACAGGAGAAGTGTCCCAGGAATAAGTGTACAATGGCGTGCCTCCAGCGCCTGTTACCGTGGCACTTCCGTCGCTGCCCGCACTGCACGATACATCTGCACTATCCGTAATGGATGCCGTGGGTGATCCTACATCGCTCACCGAAACCGGCGAGGAGGCAACACATCCATTGGAATCTGTCACTTGTACGGTGTAGCCTCCTGCTAGCAGGGTAATTGCACAGCTATCAGTTTGTGCGCCGGGATCATTCCATAAATAGGTGTATGGTGTTGTTCCGCCTGATGGTGTTACACATGCTGAACCATCCGGATTGCCACAAGTGGCTGGTGTAGAACTTGTGGACAGGGTAATTGCCAGAGGTTCGTTAACGACATAGGTGAGAATAGTATCACAATTTCCAGCGTCAGTAACAGTTACGGTGAAAGTGCCTGCACATAGGCCGTTTGCTGTATCCGTGGTTTGAAAGAGCGGATCATCCCAGTTATAGGTGTAAGGTGTGGTTCCGCCACTGGCAGATACTGCGGCGAAGCCATCGCAAACAGCATTACATGTGGCATCAGCACCGCTAATTGTTGCTCCCAATAGCGGAGGGGTAACAATGGAAACCGTGTCACTATCCGAGCATCCATTTGCATCTGTTACTACTACCATGAAGGTGTCCGCACACAAGCCGGACGCCGAGGAGTTTGTTTGGTTGGCTGGATCGTTCCACAAATAGGTGTAAGGTGCACTTCCTCCAGATACCGATGAGGTGATTGATCCATCACATGTTCCGTTACAAGAGGGGTTTGTTGGTGTAAGTGTAATGACAATTGGTGGTGGTTCATCAATAGTTACCGTGCCTGTAACAGTGCACCCTGCCGAATCAGTTACCGTAACACCGTATGTGCCTGCACATACTCCCGCAAGATCCTGCGCTGTCTCAAAATTCGTCCAATTGTATGTGAAAGGAGGTGTTCCAGTCAATATCGTCAAATCAGCAGCGCCATCACATACTCCCGCGCATGACAGGTCCGTTGGTGTGATGGTAATGGTTGGCTCGGGATACACCGTGATTGTTTGGATCATGGTGTCAGCGCAGGGACCATCTGAAACTATCTGTATGACCGTATATGTACCTGGTGTGCTGTACGTATGTGTTGGACTGGCATCTCCCGCAGTTGTTCCGGTTTGCGTAGAAGCATCACCAAAGTCCCATGTATAGGTAGGGCAGCCGGGGCCGCAAAAGCCAGGTACAGTTCCCAGGTTTGTAAATAGGTAGCTGTTGCCGTTTTGACATTGATCACCGTTATAAGTAAATCCGGCCTTGATATCTGTTCCGGTATTAATTGTTACTGATGTGCTGTCTTGACAACTATTAATATCTGTAACTGTTACGTAGTAGGTGCCAGCACATAAACCAGTGATAGTCTGTGTGTTACCTCCCGTACTCCAATTGTAGTTAGCAATGGGGCCCCCTCCACTCGTGGTCACCGTTGCCGTACCGTTGCAGGCATTCAGGCAACTTTCGTCTACCCCCGAACTTGCTGCAACTGGGGGATCAAGTACCTGAAGCGTCAGTGTTGTAGTGTCCGTACATCCACTCCCATCGGTAATAACCTGCATTACCGTGTAGGTGCCTGCAGTTGAATAGGTATGGGTGGGGTTCGCCGCACTTGCGTCAGTACCTGTTGAATTGTTACCATCACCATAATCCCACCAATAGGTTGGGCAGTTAGGACCACAGCTTCCAGGTGCATCTCCGGTGTTCGTGAAGATGTAACTATTGTTCAGCAGGCATTGATTTCCATTGTAGGTGAATCCACTGATAATATCTACAATTGGATTAAGTGTTGTGCTCGACACCGTAGTACACCCGTAGGTGTCAGTGACAGTAACTATATATGTTCCTGAACAGATATCGAGAATGTCTTCAGTAATCGCACCATTGGACCATAAATAGGTAAGTGGTTCGTTGCCGCCGAGGACGGTAAGATTGACCGCTCCATCACATCCGTCGGTGCAGCTTTCCTCAGTTCCAAATACGGAAGAAATGGGATCAGAGATGGTAATTTCTTGCGTATAGACCGCGATACATGATCCGTCATCCACGATCTGCGTTACTGTAAAAGTTCCGGCTGACGTATACACGTGGGTAGGATTTGCAGCTCCAGAATTTGTTCCAGTTGAACCAGTACCATCTCCATAATCCCATGTGTAGGTAGGACATCCCGCTCCACAGCTCCCCGGTGCGTCACCTGTATTGGTGAAACTGATATTGTTGCTGCTCAAACATTGGGATCCAGTATATGTGAAGCCTGCATTAGGTGCCTGGACTATAACAGTTACAGTAGTATCTCCTGATACACATCCAGTTGTACCAGTCAAGGTGTAGGTGGTGGTTACCGTAGGAGTAGCAATGACAATCGTACCTGTGCTGTCACTGAGCCCTGTTGAGGGGGACCATGTGTATGTGTCCGCACCATTTGCCGTAAGGGTAACCGATTCTCCCAAACATATTGTAGGGTTTGGTGGAATTACTGAGATCGTCAACTCTTCAGGTGTGCAAGTCACGGTGGCGGTCCCATAGAACTCCATTGGTACATTTGTTATAGCCGAACTATAGTTCGAGAAGACCAATAGGAATTTATCCCCACAATTTACAGGGAGGGGGGGCTCATAATTAGAGAAATGACCACCCGCTGGTACCGTACCGGCAAGCCCTGTTCCTCCAAAATTGACACCATTCCAATTACATCTAACCGGAGCTACAAGATTGGCAGGAATGTCAGCGCAGGCTGTTGGGCTCCAGGGGTACATTATCCAATCATAAAAATTAGGGCTTTGCGTTCCATTGCCTCCCATCGTAAATTCCAGAAACCCAGGGTTATCAATAGTTATCATCATCCATGTACTATTGTTCTCAGGTACTCCAGGTGGTCCGGTTCTCAGGCAGCCCCAATTTCCACTGCCACCCGGATTGTTGTTACTTGGGTTACCTAGTGACCCAAGAGGAGGTATTTCCATTACTAACCCAAAGCCATCAGGCTGGATCTGAAAATCTAAATTTGTACAAACGTCTACCGCATCAGGACAGTCACTGGCAGAGATAGGGGGACAGGAAGGACAACATGGTCCACCACAATCAACTCCAGTTTCATTGCCGTCCTGAATACCGTTTGTGCAGTCACCGCCGCCACAACAATCCATTGGCAGTGTGAATGTCGTTGTTTCGTCGCATCCAAAGGAGCCTCCTGTAACAATATTGGTAACCCCACCACAAATATTAACTTCATAAGATCCTGTACCAAAAAGACAACAGAGGCCATCACTTGCTGCATCGGAAATAATAAATTCAAGCACATTGCCCGCAGGAAAGCACAGTGTCCAGATGTACGTTGTATTGGCATTGTAATTCCAGGGTGGGCCGTTCAGGCCACCGGTACAATCTCCGAAAGGAGAAATGCCACATCCCCCAAGACCTGTTGTAAGGTCATTTATTACCCAACTAAATTCATTGGGGAAATTATCTGTGGTTATTCTAATTTCGACCTCAACATTCCCTACACCGCAAGGAGGAGGATTGCACTGCCCGTTTGCCTTGTCAATAAATGACCATAACGAAATCAGGAGTACAAAGGCCCGACCTATAATTTTCCTCGTTATCGTCTTGTTAATATCTAGCAACACTTCAATTACAAATTAATTCTTCATTCAGAGCTGACTTTTAAGCCAATTGATCTTGTCATCATACTTTTTTGTTGGCACACCTCTTTTGATAGCGTCTTCCCTCATCACCTCATATTGTCTGATCTTTTCTTTAACATGAGAAGTCGCCATTTTATACTTATTTTTTTCAATTGGATCAGGGTCGCCTGGACTCTGAAGGCCTTGACCCTGAACGGTTTTGTGCTCAACCGGCACCAGGGGATGTTGTATCATATGTTCCGCGTAATCTACGATGCTAAACCCTTCTGGCTCAAACAAGTCTGTTATGGTTTGTTGGTCAATATTGGAGCCTTGTGAAGTGATGCAGCTACTCATGAAAGAGGCATAGCTTGTCCGTGCTCTTATGACACCAGGAAGATTTAATAACAAGACTTCTGTTCTCCTCGCATCTTCCATTGTTTTCATGCCCACAATGGTGAATACAATACTCTTTTCTTCTTTCACCTTAATAGTAGTATTCGATTGGGCATGCACTTGCTGTACAGTTGCACCAACCAAGGCACAGGAAATAACAAAAAGCTGAAATCTCACTATTGTAAAGCTTCTCATATCTTCTAGTTCGTTATAATTTCAGGGCCACCTGTGACTATACATCCATTGGCGTCCGTTACCGTTACTGAATAAGATCCATCACATAATTTGGTTTGGAACTGTTCCGCAAAGCCATTAGACCAAATTACCGTATATGGTGGTGTGCCACCTGCCGGGAACACTCTTACAACGCCTGCACAAGGGCAAGGACATACGGTAACCGAACTTGTTGTAGGTGCCGTAAGTGGTGGTGGTTGGGTAATGATAACAGTCACCACTGTTGTACAATTATTGGCATCAGTGACCGTGACCGTATGGGTAGCTGCACACAATCCCGTCGCTGTTGATGTGGTTTGTCCGTTACTCCATAAATAGGTGTAGGCTCCTGTGCCACCGGTCACTGCAATAGTAGCGGACCCATCGCAAATTCCATTGCAACTTACCATCACGCTATCTGAAATTACACCATTTAGTGAAGGAGGTTCAGTGATAGAAAGCGAGGCACTGGCAACGCAGCCATTCGCATCTGTGACCTTCACCGAATAGGCCCCTGCACAAAGATTAGTGGCCGTCACTGTTGTTTGATTGGAAGCATCACTCCATAAATACGTAAGTGGAGCCGTTCCACCCGTTACCGATGAGGTAGCAGTTCCATCACAGGCTCCGCTACATGTGACGTTAGAGGTTGAAGGGATCGTTATTACTGGACCACCAGTAGCACCAATGTCCACTGTAGCAGTCACTGAACAACCATCAGCATCGGTTACCATCACCGTAACTCCTCCGGATGACAATCCCACAGCAGTTGAGGTGGTTTGGCTGAGAGGGTCACCCCACAAATAAGTATATGTGCCGGCACCTCCCGTAGGAGCAACCGTTGCCGAACCATCTGGATTGCCACATGTGGCATCAACTTCCGTAGCATTCAGTACGATTTGTGCAGGTTCTGTTACTGTTCCACTGGCCACTACCGTGCAGCCATTTGCATCTGTTACCGTTACATTGTAAGAGCCGGCACATAAGTTGAGTGCGGCTGCCGTGTTCTGCAATGCCGGATCATCCCATTGGTACGTATAGGGAAGTACTCCTCCCGAAGGGGTGGCTGTTGAACTCCCATTACAATCCCTGTAACACATTACATTTTTATCCGTAACTGAAACCGATAAAGTGGATGGTTCAGTAATAGTAACATTGTCGATGGATGTGCACCCATTTGCATCAATCACTGTGACCGAGTAGATACCAGCCGCAAGTGAAGATATTGATGCTGATGAAGCTGAGTTGCTCCATGCGTAGGTGTAGGGGCCTGTACCCCCAGCGGCAGTAACCGTGGCCGTTCCATCATTTGCTCCGTTACAGGTTATATCACTACTTGAAGTCACTCCAGCGCTAAACGTTCCTGTTTCAATCACCGTGGCGTTTCCAATATCGACACATCCGTTTGCGTCTGTTACCGTAACCGTATAAGTTCCGGCACATAAGGAAGTTGCAACTGCTGTTGCCTGGGTTGAAGGGTCGTTCCATAGATAGGTATATGGCGTAGACCCGCCCGAAGCAGCGACTTCCACTGTTCCCGTACAAGTACAATTAACACTGGAACCGGTCATAACAAGTGTAGGGTTGGCATTCACAATGATGTATCCGGTAAATGTTTCAGTATCGGGTCCAACAATGTTTGTTGTTGTTAAACTCACATTGTAAGTGCCCGCAGAATTATAAACCACCGTTGGATTTTGTGTCATAGCGGTAGCAGGAGTACCTCCGGGGAACGACCAGGACCAGAAGGTTGGGTCTTCAGTGCTCAAGTCAGTGAAAACGACCGCATCACCTTCACAGATTGTAGTATTATTTGCGGTGAAATCTGAATTTGGCACTATAGAAGTTACGCAAAAACTTGATGTTTCTGAGGACGTGAAACTTCCGCCCGAAGCAAGAGTATTTCCAAATTGATCTTGTAGCAAATAAGAACCAGAACCATTGACACAACATATTCCATCCCCAAAGTCATCATAAATGGTAAAGCAGTAACAGGAATCAGCAAGGCATATAATTTCAATAAATGTGTTATTGCTAGCATAAGCCCCTGGGTCACTTAGAGCAGTATTTTGCGTACCACCAGGTTGGGCCAATGGATTCCCTCCAGAAGCCAGTATTGTTGAAGCACAATCTGTTATTTCCCAATATGTCTCATAGCCGAAATTGTCAGTTGTGAGCGTAAGGGTGACTTCACTACCCTGAATGGTGCTGAACGAAGTAGAAGCGCTATCATTCAGCAAGTCCATATCAGTACCTCCATTCGGAAGGGTTGTCCAGGACGTGAAAGTATGGGATCCTGCCAGTACTACTACGCAAGGTAGTTGAACGACTTCGGTAAAATTAGGTGCGAGTAAACCTGTCCAGGAATAGGTATAATTGGTGACATCAATCTGGTAATTTATCGTAACTGATACAAGTGTATCAGAACCAAAGTTTTTAATTTCTACTTGAGGACAAAGAGAATCGCCACAAGATGTCCCAGATGGGGATGATATGCTTATAACACCGGCATCCAGTGCCAACAATGGAGGGCATCCACAAGGTGCTACAAATAACCCGGCTCTTGGTCCAGCACACACTGCACGCATGCGGTCTTTTTGACATTGCGTAAACATGTTCTGGCAGGCTCCTCCGGTGTAGTCCATATAGTTATTAACGGGTTGTGTTCCCCCACATTCTGGAGTGGTGCAATTGGTGTTTGCGCCAGGGTGCGGAGGCGTATCACAACAGAGGTCTCCTTGTGTGTTACAATTGGTTTCAGAGCAGGAACCACCGTTAAAGGTGTGATAAAGGTCAAAAACGTGTCCCATCTCATGGGTCATCACCCTGCCCATATTCGTGTAGGTCTTTAGGTTATATCCATTTCCACCACCAGGATCATTACCTAGCGCATTGTATAAGACTACAACTCCATCCCTGGCAGCGTTGGAACCACAAGGGTTGGAAGGGAAGTAAGCATATCCTTGCGTACCTGCTCCTCCGTTGTTTCCATCAATCTCTGACACAGACCATACGTTGATATAACAGCAATTATCCCACTTGCTCAGTGCCTTTACAGATGTTTCATTGGAGCTTGTTATTCCACTAGAGGCATAACCTGAAACCGAAGTTCCGTCAACTCTATTTATCCCCTTTAAGCAAAATTGAATTTTTGTGTCCACTCCGGCCCCTAATGCAATGCCTCCATCATCGGGGAGTCTTCTAAAATCCCTATTCAGTCCATCAACCATTGAACTGCACTGGGCGGCACTGATATTAGAACCTACTCCAACCGCTTCACCCACGTGGATTACATGAATTACCACCGGAACCAGGTAAATCTGCTCAGCCATTTTTGACGTTTGCATCAAGTTTATAAGATTATTGATCTGTATCTCCGCATTTTGTCTGGCAAGCAGGTATGCGGGGTCCGATTGCTCTAGAGCATCGTTCATTTGATCGGTAGTACAGGAAGTGGGAGGTACGTTATTCTGCTGTCCGAAAACGATAGTGGCGGACAATAGCAGGAGCATGATTGATTTTACAAACTTGGAGGCCAATGCTTTAACTAATTCAATAGAGAGTCTGTCATAATAAAAGATAACATCAATTCTGCTTTATATGATAAGCGAAACTATATAAATAACACAATT
>JYMV01016472.1_pt1 | contig 14124 bp, 14 predicted proteins | sample 338911 | NCBI WGS metagenome assembly JYMV01 (sample SAMN03354496, study PRJNA234377) | hydrothermal vent metagenome | biome: Deep sea; feature: Hydrothermal plumes at the Eastern Lau Spreading Center, Western Pacific Ocean; material: Seawater | place: Tonga | collected 2009 | depth 2000 m m
CAATATCCATTGCAATGTCTTTTTCACCAGGGCCACCAAAAATAACAATATCGTATTGGCTGGCTAACTCACTAGCAACCTTGGCAAACTCATTTGGATACCAACGTTTGGCACTGCCATATGAAGCACCTGGGTTGATGCCTAGAAGAGGCAATTTTGAATTTTGTACCCTAAGAGTATTTCCTGACGGGGCAATTTTGAATTTTGAATTTTTATATAGCTTTAATTTTCCAGGGTTTGAGTTAATATTCAAACTATCGTTAACAAAATCATTATATTTTTTAACCTGGTGACAATTGATATATTTATTTTTATCAAATTGATACTTATTATTTGCTGATATAAAAAATTTCAGAAGTTTTGACCGAAAAGAGCTTCTAAATGAGAAAAAAGCATCAAAATCCCCTAAACCCTTTGCATTTTTATATAAAACACCATATTTTTTATCTAAAACGACTGTTTTTACTGCTTTTGGGTGATCTTTCATCGCTTCAATTGATACAAAAGAGCCAATAAAGGTAATTTCTATGTCATTGTAAAAATTTACGATATTTTCAATGGCTGGTGTTGCCATAACACAATCACCTAGCCAAGTTGGGAGCTCAATTACTATTTTCACAAGAATATGCTTGATTTATCTTGAACGACGAAATAAGGATTTAATAATGAATCTTGCTGATAAATTCTCAAAATTTCTTTGCCTGCATTTATAGTAATATTAATATAATATATATTCTACTTTAATAGCGATAAAAATAAATGGAGTTTGTTATAATCAGAAAATGTCCTATAAGCCTATCCCTATTCTGATGTATCACAGTATTGCAGCCATGCCAAAAGGCACTGTGATGCGTAGTTTACATGTACCGCCAAAATTATTTAGATTACAAATGTGGTTGCTTAAAATTTTTGGCTTTAAGGGTCTTGGTATGGGAGAACTACAACCTTACTTAGAAGGCAAAAAAACTGGCAAAGTGGTTGGCATCACTTTTGACGATGGTTTTAAAAACAATCTTATAGATGCCTTGCCAATTCTGAAAAAAAATGGGTTTAGTGCGACCTGTTATATTATTAGCCAAAATATTGGCGGTATTAATTACTGGGATCTTGATAAAGGTATCCCAGAAAATCCGTTAATGGATGAAGGAGAAATCAAGAAATGGATTGCTGGCGGCATGGAGATTGGATCACACACTCAAAATCACGTCAGATTAACCGAGTGTGGTCACGATGTGGCAACGAAAGAAATATCAAAATCTAAGCTTGATTTGCAAAATAGATTTGGATGTTCAATCGAACATTTTTGTTACCCTTATGGGGATTACAATAATCAAATGGTCGAAATTGTTAGAGATGCTGGTTATCAAACTGCAACAACAGTTAATCGATCTCGCGTAAAACCTAATAATGACCTGTTAACTTTGCCCAGAATACCCATCACTCACCGTACGTTTGCGCATTTATTTCTAATGAAAATTTTAAGTAAATACGAAGACAAGCATGCCTGATAAAAACCTTAAGGTAGCTGTATTAATTCGACATTATAGTGCATCCACTGGTGGTGCCGAGCGCTACTGTGTAGAGCTTACAGGAAGACTGGCAAAAATACATGATGTCCATGTATTTACTCAGCAAAATTCAGAGCAGTCAAATAGCATTACATTTCATCAAATACCACAATGGTTTCAACGGCCAAGATATCTTAATCAATTGCTTTTTTCTTGGTTTACTAGGAGAGCGACACAAAATAAATTTGATATCGTGCACTCTCATGATATGGTGACCCACGCTAATATTTATACGCTTCACGTACCTTGTGTTAAAACCAGATGGTCAGAGTCAAAAGGTGTTAAAAAGATCTTGCGCTGGCTGAATACTTTGCTCAGTCCTAGGAAAATAGCCTACTTATGGTTAGAAAATACAGAAATGCGAATATCAGAACACCGACACTTTATTAGCGTATCTGAATATTTGTCTCGCAATATCTTGATGAATTACCCTAGAACAAATAAGCATATTACTATCGCCTATCCTGGAATAAACAATCCTGTAGACGTTTATTCCAATACAGCACTTCAATCTAATGGCTTAAAAAAAGAGCTAGGATTAGATGATAATGACTTTCTACTTTTATTTGTTGGCAATGATTTAATTAAAAAAGGTTTGCCGACCATTATTCAAGCGTTGAATAAACTTGGTAATAACCATATTCATCTCGCCATTGCAGGAAATGGAAAAAAAAATACAGTCAACATTCCAGCCAAATTGCTAAAAAATGTACATTTTTTAGGCGTTATGGAAAATATGATGAGTTTATACCAAAACGCAGACACGCTCATCCACCCAACATTAGTGGATACTTATGGGATGGTTGTATTGGAAGCAATGGCAGCCAAAATTCCGGTGATCGTTAGTAGTAAAAAATATTGTGGATTTGCTGAGCATTTAGATGATAATCAGGCGCTAATACTAAACAATCCTAAAGATGCTCAAGAAATGTCTGAAAAAATAAACTCGGTATTTTCAGATGTCAATCTTAGAGCAACAATTGCAAAGAATGGATTTGAAAAGTCTCAATCTATTAGTTGGGAAAATACTTTAGAAAAAACACTTTTAGCATACAATACTGTCTTGGAAAATAAAAGAGGATAACTATGAAGGTTAGTGGCTTTACATTTATTAAAAATGCAGAAATGTTGGGTTACCCCTTTGTGGAAAGTATCCGATCGATCCTACCCATCGTAGATGAATTTGTTATTGCAGTTGGTGAAAGTGATGACAACACACTAGAAATTATCAAATCTATCAAGGACGATAAGATTAGAATCATTGAAACCCAATGGAATGAATCTATGCAAGATAGGGGTTATGTTTATGCGCAACAAAAAATGACAGCTCAGTTTAGTTGTACTGGTGATTGGGCATTTTATCTAGAGGGTGACGAAGTGCTTCACGAGAAGGATTTAGACACTATTCGAAATACCATGGAAAAACATCTAGACAATCCTGAAGTTGAGGCATTGTATTTTGATTATTATCATTTTTACGGAAAGCCAGATCAAGTTGGTATTGCGGGGTATAAAAGAGCGCCAAGGATTATTCGCAATACAATCAGAAACTATTCTCCAGATGGATTATTTTTTGTGGTGATGGATAAAAACAAAAAAGGGAGATATCCTAAGGCTGCACATGCGGGCTGTCATATTTACCATTATGGACATGTGAGAAAAGTAGAAAGAAATAACGAAAAAATCAAACAGGTAGGTAAATACTGGGGAGATGAGAAACCTAATGCATTCTCAACTTACGGTAATATTGATCTAGGAGAAATACGCCCATTTACTGGCACCCACCCTAAAATTGTACAAGATTGGCTCAAGACTGAAGCAGAATTAGTTTTTAAACAGAATCCTACCTACCAGGTAACATTTAAAGACAAAAAACACCGAATACGCTTTTGGCTTGATGAAAAACTAGGTTGGGATATTAGTAAAAAGCATTACCATGATTTACAATTATAAGATAACTACTTCAATCATATAACTTAATAATGACCAAAAAAACAAAACACTTAGATGTAGGCTGCGGAAGAGACCCAAGAAACCCTTTTAATTGCGATGAATTACACGGCGTAGATATTGTTGATAAAAAAGATACGGATTTTTCTTATAAGAAAGTTAATGTTATTCTAGAGCCTTTGCCATATCAAGACTCGTACTTTGATTCAATTTCAGCTTATGATTTTATCGAACACATTCCTAGATTTGCGGTTATTGACAATAAAACTACTTTTCCTTTTATTAACTTCATGAATGAAGTTTATCGAGTGCTTAAGCCAGGAGGGGTATTTTATGCAGTTACTCCATTGTATCCTAGAATGGAAGCATTTACCGACCCTATACATGTGAACTTTATTACTAAAAAAACGCATACTTACTTTACATTACCGAATTTAGCTGGATCAATTTATGGATTTAACGGGAAATTTAAAATCATCCAAGTAAAAAAAGTGAAGGCATCCCAGGTGGGTAAAGAGAATAGTCCGTGGATTATTAGACTTTTAAAAGATATAATATACTCAATACTTTACATAAAGAAATCTCACATTGTATGGAAATTTGAAGCAATTAAAAACTATAAACGGTAAGAATATTACTAAAGTTCATTTTAGTAATAGTATTATTCATCAAAATATCTTTGATAAATTACAAAAACCTTAAGGACTTACAGCAAATGATGCCATTCAAATTTATGGTTATTCCGTATACCATGTAGTGACATACCAAATTCACCCACTTCATACTCCATCCACTGTTTTTGCTGTCGTTTTTTGGATATTTTACTCATTTTTCTTTTAAGCCAATTTTGTTTAAGCAAGCTGGAATTATACCGATAAGCTAATCCTTCCTTATCCAGTAAACCACGTTCTTTCTTCATGGCAGATTGAGTAATTGACCCATAGTGATGCAGCCACGAACTACCAGTAGTAGCTGTAGCAATGTTTGCCTTATCAAGTTCGTTAAAAAATATAGTATCTTCATAACCTAATAATTTAGGTACGGCCTGAAAATATCCTACTTCGTCCCATACAGATTTATGCACAGCTAAACACACAGCGTGCTTGTCATTAGTACGTATATAACCATCTAGTTTGTTGGTAGCATCCATCACGAATGAGTCAAAGTCATAATCTAGATCGCCTTCTACTAATGCCGGTGATATGACTTTAATGTTGTTTTCTTGCGCTGATTTAATGAGATTTTCAATCCATCCAGATGAAACAATCACGTCGTTATTCATAATAATTGTCCATTCAGATTGAAGTGACATAGTGCCTTGGTTCCATGCAACTCCACAACCAAGATTAGATCGATTTAGAATAAGGTCACCCAAAGGTAATGACTGTAGATAGTTTTGAGTGCCATCAGTAGAGCCGTTGTCAACAATCGCTAAACGGCTTAAGTCATCTCCATTTTTGATCATACTGTCAATGCATTTTTTTGTATACTCAACTGAGTTATAACAAGCAAAGGTAACGGAATAATCTATATCTTTAATAGTAATCATAATGACATGGTCCTAATTTTTAATTAAATCAATCTAATGGCATTTATTGGGCAAACCCCAACTATCTGGCCTAAGCAAAACATGCCATAAAAATATTTTATAATATCCTGCTGTTTTCATTTTAAATTTCTTACTCAAGCCTGCAGAAAGCAAGAAAGCAATTAAATTTGAAACAAAATTTACTAATGACTTTGCAAACAAAATAAAGGAGACTGTCAACCACATTCCAATGCCTTTTGTTTTCTTATAATAAATTAATTTCGAGCGTTGAAATTCGATTCTTGCTAGTGATTTAAATTTGTTGGCTGTACCACCTTGAGCGTGGGATGCAATTGCTGTTGGAACATAATAAATACCATGCCCCATATTTGTTGCTCTTAAGCAAAACTCTGTTTCTTCTAAAAAAAAGAAAAAGTCTTCATCAAGCTTTCCAACTGTTTTTAGTACGCTCATTCTTATTGCTAAACAAGCACCTATTACCGATTCTACCCTAGTCACTTTATCAAAGTTAATACCTCGATATTTATTCAATTTAACAACTTCTTGAAGAATATGCGGGAACTCTGCAATTGAATTTTGTAGTGTTCCATCAGGGTTTAGTAATTTTGCACCTAATATAATGGACTTTGGTTTATCTTCAAAGACGCGTTCAAATTCACCTAAAGCTTTAACATCAAGTAAAGCGTCATTATTGAATAATAAAGCATATTTAGTAGTGACTAGATCTAGACCTCTATTAACAGCAACTGCAAATCCAGCATTGCATCCAATTTCAATAACTGGCACTTCTGGATGCCTTAATAACAATTCTTTTATAGAGTTATCACTGCTGCCATTGTCCACCACAATAATTTTGTTGGCAGTAACACCTGCCCTTAGTAGCGAATCTACAGCATCCATCAAAAAATCTGACCCATTATAATTTACCACTACTGCGCTAAAATTATGAGACATTATGGTTTAGATTTTTGTAAATAATAAGCTTTCAAATAGCGATAATAAGTATTTTCTCCGGCTGAAACAGCCATAATAAATCCCTCCTTCCCATCTAAGAATCCCAAACGAAGAAAATACGTTCTAAAAAATATCCAAAAACCGTGTGATAGTGCGCTAAAAAGACCGACTTGCTTACCTTTATCTACTATTCTTTGTGTGCCTGCTGTTGAATAAGCGTTGATCTTAGATAGCATTGAATCCAAGTCATCAATTGAAGTATGTGTTAATGACTCTTTTAATTTTCCTTTTTTAGTTTCGAAGACAAGACGCTCATGCACCAAATCATTTGAAAATGATGCAGATCCATTCTTAAACAGACGTGTTACGTAGTCAGGTCGCCATCCGCCATAATGAAGATCTCTTCCACAGAATGATGAAAGCCTTGGAATATCATAAATTTCAAAAGTCTCATTTAGCAATGCACTTTGGATCTCTTCTTTTAACTCTGGAGTAACAACCTCATCGGCATCAATTGAAAGAACCCAATCACAAGATGCATAGCTCAACGCTCTATTTTTCTGTGGGCCAAACCCCGGCCAATCGGTTTCGTATACTTTGTCAGTGTATTTCTTGCAAATTTCCACGGTATTGTCAGTACTACCAGAATCTATAACAATAATTTCGTCTGTCCACTTTACAGAATCTAAGCATGCTTCAATTTTTGACGATTCATTAAGAGTGATAATAATAACACTAATGGATTTCATTTACTTACCTTGCTTAGTTATTTTAAAAAACCAAGGTTTTAGTATACCAAGGTTTTAGTATACCAAAATTTATAAAAAATCTAAAACTTTACAGTTCCAAATATGGGCTTACTATATACTGGAAAATGTATTGAAATTTATATTAATTCAAAAAATTTGATCACAATTATATGAAAGGAATTATTCTTGCCGGAGGGTCTGGAACTAGGCTCTATCCAATTACAAAAGGCGTATCTAAACAACTCATGCCTATTTATGATAAGCCAATGATTTATTACCCATTGTCGGTACTTATGTTGGCTGGTATCCGTGAAGTACTGATTATATCAACATCTGAGGATTTACCAAGATTTGAACAGTTGCTTGGGAATGGCGATAGTATTGGCATGAAATTTGAATATATTGTTCAGCCATCACCTGATGGATTGGCTCAAGCATTCATTTTAGGTAAAGATTTTATCGGTAATGATGATGCTTGTTTAATCCTGGGCGATAATATCTATTATGGTCATGGAATGAGCTACCTGTTATCCAATGCCGTATTAAATGCATCAGATAAAAATATGGCAACTGTGTTTGGCTATCATGTACATGATCCTGAACGTTATGGTGTGGTTGAATTCGACAATAAAGGAAAGGCGCTTAGTATTGAAGAAAAACCAATTAATCCCAAAAGTAACTACGCAGTTACAGGATTGTATTTTTACCCGAATGACGTCATTACGAAAGCAGCTGAGGTTGTCCCATCAGACAGAGGTGAATTGGAGATAACCACAGTAAATCAAATGTATTTGAATGAAGAGCGTTTAACCGTAGAATTCATGGGTAGAGGTTATGCGTGGCTCGATACTGGCACCCATGAAAGTCTACTAGAGGCATCTACTTTTATTGAAACTATTGAGAAAAGGCAAGGTTTAAAAGTAGCCTGTATAGAAGAAATCGCTTTTGAAGAGGGGTATATTACCAAAGAGCAACTAATAGAATTAGCACAACCCCTAACAAAGAATCAGTATGGACAGTATCTGCTTAGGCGTGCCGAGGATGTGGTTTGAAATTTATCCCTCAATCAATATCTGATGTAATACTGATTGAACCAACCGTACATGGTGATAACCGAGGATATTTCGTTGAAACTTTTAGACAAGATTTGTTTGAAGGTATCACAGGTTATAAAGTTAATTTTATTCAAGACAATGAATCCAAATCAACCAAAGGTGTTTTGCGTGGGTTGCATTATCAGCTACCGCCTCATGCCCAGGCAAAACTTGTTAGGGTCATTGAAGGAAGTGTGCTAGATGTAGTGGTTGATATTAGAAAAAGTAGCCTCACTTTTGGTCAGCATGTAGCTGTAGAACTAACCGCAGAGAATAAACACCAACTATTTGTACCGCATGGATTTGCCCATGGTTTTGTTGTGTTAAGTGATACTGCAACGTTTACTTACAAGGTGGATAACTATTACGCACCTGATTATGATCGTGGTATTGCTTTTGATGATTATGAATTAGATATTGACTGGCGATTACCAATAGAAAAGTTACAACTCTCAGATAAAGATCAAAAGCAGCCTAACCTATCTAATGCGATCGATTTATTTGAGTAATCAATCGTGAGAGCACTGATTATTGGCAAGAATGGGCAATTAGGTAGTTCTATTCATAAGATTATTGCAAATAGCAAACAAGTTGATGAATTTGTTTTTGCTGGTAGGGAAGAGCTAGATCTAAGTAAAGAGGATAGTATTCAAAACTATTTTAATAACAATAGTTTTGATATCATTGTTAATTGTGCCGCCTATACTTCAGTAGACAAAGCAGAGAAGGAAATAGATCTAGCTGACCAAATTAATCACTTAGCGGTTAAACAATTGGCTGAGATCGCTAACAAACAGAAAGCTAAATTAATACATATATCTACTGATTATGTATTTGATGGTGAGAGTAACCAGCCTTACGTGGAAACAGATACAGCTAATCCTATTAACATCTATGGCAAGACTAAGCTAGCTGGAGAACAGGCCATACAAAGAATAATGCATACTAATGCAATTATTATTAGAACCAGCTGGGTGTACTCAGACTATGGGAATAATTTTGTCGCAACAATGTTGCGACTTGGAAAAGAACGAGACAAATTAAGTGTTGTAAACGATCAAGTAGGGTCGCCGACTTATGCATTTGATTTAGCAAACGTGATATTAGATATTATTTTAAATAATGATTCTAAAGAAACAAGCTATACAACGCAAATTTATCACTATTCTAATGAGGGTGTTATAAGTTGGTATGATTTTACTAAAGAGATATTTAATCTTGCAAAGACAGATTGTATAGTTCGACCAATAACAACAGATGAGTATCCGACCCTGGCTAGAAGACCAAAGAATACTGTTATGGATAAGAAGAAAATAATGACAAAATTTAATCTAACCGCTATTGGCTGGAAACAATCACTCAATATCTGCATCGCACTATTAGAGGAGAAAAAATAATGACAAAGAAACTTCTGATCACCGGTGGTGCAGGGTTTATCGGCTCAGCTGTGATTCGTCACATTATCAATAACACAAGCCATAGTGTTGTTAATATTGACAAACTTACTTATGCAGGCAATTTGGAATCTTTGGAGACTGTAGAAAATAGCGATAGATATACATTCGAACAAGTGGATATTTGCCATGCAAACGAGATTAAACGTATATTCAATGAACACCAGCCAGATATTGTTATGCATTTAGCAGCTGAATCTCATGTCGATCGGTCAATCGATGGGCCAGGAGAATTTATTCAAACCAACATAGTTGGCACCTATATATTATTAGAAAAGGCCAAAGATTATTGGAATAATTTGAAAAATGATAAAAAGAATAATTTCAGATTCCATCATGTATCTACGGACGAAGTCTATGGTGACTTAGAAGGAACAGATGATTTATTCACTGAAGAAACTGCATATGCACCTAGCTCACCTTATTCCGCATCTAAGGCAAGCTCTGATCATTTAGTTCGTGCATGGCAACGTACTTTTAAATTCCCAACACTGATTACCAATTGCTCGAATAACTATGGTCCTTATCAATTCCCGGAAAAACTTATTCCTTTAATTATTTTGAATGCATTAAAAGGTAAAAATCTACCTATTTATGGTGATGGCAAGCAAATACGTGATTGGCTGTATGTTGATGATCATGCAAGAGCATTGCTACATGTTGCACTTAATGGTGAAATTGGTGAGACTTACAATATTGGCGGACATAATGAAATGAAAAATATTGAGGTCGTTCAAACTGTTTGCAGTATTCTTGATGAGTTAGTTCCAAGTAAACTTGATGGTATTGACCGATATGAACAGCTAATTACCTATGTGAGTGATAGAGCAGGACATGATGTGAGGTATGCTATTGATGCTAGCAAGATTGCTGATGAGCTTAATTGGATACCGAATGAGACGTTTAATACTGGAATTCGTAAAACAGTTGAATGGTATTTGGGTAATAATATCTGGTGTAAGCATGTGCAGGATGGTAGCTACCAAGGCGAAAGACTAGGGATAACAATGTAGAAATACTACATATCAAATCCACTTGAAGAGGTTCGCATCAGTCTAGCATGTAATAAACTAAATATTATTACCATCATTAGTGCATAGAATAAGGTGGATGATTGATGATCAAGAGATCCTGATGTAAGCGAAAATAACATATAGTCTAATGATAAAATACTTCCGATTGTCGACAACAACCTCAAATCTTGGTCGGAACTCTTTAAGTACTTTTTAAAAAATAATAGCGGATAAAGAAAGAGCGCAAGTAGTGACATTAGCCCAATAAGCCCCTGCTCAACTAGAGTTGTAAAATACTCTTGATGTGCATGACCATAATTTAAAACTAACTTACTAATCTTTCCATCGTCCGCTAGTATTGCCAAGTTAGTATCAAAATTACCTTCTCCAAAACCTATAATTGGGCTTCTTTTGGCTACTCGATAAGCACCTTTGTATAACTCTAGCCTTACGCCAACGGAAGATGTGTATCTTTCATCATCTCTCCAAGTCTTTGTTTTTTTAGAAAAATAATCAACAAAACCTAATTCAGCCTGAATAAATCTTTCAGTATAATAGTTTGAATTACCCATCAACGCATAATGAGATAACATAAATACGGTCAACGTTAACATTAGAGCAGTAAATTTGTATTTAGGAACTACGATAATAACGAGAGCTATAGTTACTAGAATTGTGGATAACCAAGCACCTCTAGTACCAGATAAAAATGTCGCTAATAGCCCAAGACATGCTGCAAGTACAAATAAAAGTCTAATTGAAGATTTTTTTGATATGATTGCGCCCGCTATACACATTGAACTAAGCACTGAAGATATTAATCCAAACCGACCAGGTTCAATACTGCCCCTTACTCTATCCAAATCTTCAATACTGATTTGATAAATAGAGATTAATCCTGCACTAATAGCGCCAACAATCACACTAATATATAACCAATTAATAAATTCAACCTTATTTCTAAGATAAAAATAAATAGGCAAAACCAATAAAAATCTAGACGGTGTATCAATCTCCTTAATATTTAAATCAAACCACCAAAAACTAAGTATGTGTATTAAGAAATAAGTCGTAAATACTATAATAAAGATTATCTCACCATTCTCGAGCCTATTAGATTGCCCTTGAATCCATAACCCTACAATAGAAAAAAACAGCAAATATAGGGCAATATACCCGCCTGATGGCACTATTATTAATGCACCTGGAAATATGGCGACCAAAACCATTAACAAGTAACCAACTATCACAGATAAATTTATTTTATTATGCAGTCTGTCTATATTATTTTTCAAAAAGGGCATATTTATTTTTATCGTAATGTTAACATTGCAATTCTTTAAATAAAAAGATTTCATCAATCTTAAAAAGGGGGTGTCCTTGGACAGTCAGAAAATTGATTTTAGTTTTTTATTGTTAATAATAAACAAATTTAAAATATTGTTAATTACTTCAGTTATCCTTTCGTTTATATTCAGTATTTTATATGTAAACAATAGAACTTTAACGTATAAATCAATGGCTACCATAGAGCTTGGAAGTTACATAACTAGTCAATATGAGATGCACGAAATTGACTCTCCCAGAAGGTTGAATAGAATACTAAATATTACATTTCTTGGTAAACTAAATTCCATACAAAAGATATCAGAAATAAATCAATTTATAGAAATAATATCAATTTCTGAATCCATAGATGAATCTGAAAAAAACATCCAAAAAATACACAAATTTGTGTCTGATTTACACCTTGGTAAAATTAATAAAATAAAAAATAATTACCTAGAAAGACTAAATAGAATAGAGAACAATATACGAACGATACAAGATAAACAAATTGAATTACTAACACAACACAAAGAAAGTATAGATTACAATGCTCTATTAAATAGCCTCCAACTAATCACTATATTAAACGGAGAGCTCGAAAAAAAGAATAAATTAAAATCACTATTAAAACCCGATAACTTTAAAAATAGTATTCTGGTTGGTGGTGTGCATCATAATAAAAAACCAGAAAATCTAGATTCATCACTAATAATAACAATATTCACGTTTTTTGGAACTGCATTATCGTTACTCTTGGCAATACTCATACAGATTGCTCAACCATTATTTAACAGAAAAGAAAATTAAACGGTGCCTTAGATCTGCAATCGTAATAAAAGACTATCAAAAATCATAATATAAAAGGTTTACTCTTATTCCTGAAATTAGGTCTAGTCAAATAATGAATCCTTCATAAGTCATGGAATTTGACTTTCCTTAAATAAGAATATGAAATATTCATACAGGTCTGACCCTAATTCAAATTCTGGTTTTCTCTTAATACTAATCTCTTACATCTTTTTTCATGTATTAATCAGGTTGCTGTTAAGTCAAACACTGCAAGTAGATGATGCTGAACAAATTCGGCTTTCTCAAGAGTTTCTTTTTGGTTATCCAATACCTCAACCACCTATGTATAGTTGGTTTAGCTGGGGAATGTTTCAAATTTTTGGTTCTGGATTATTTGCACTAACACTTTTAAAATACATAATAATTAGTTTGACTTTTTGGTTTACTTGGCTAGTTTCTGGACAACTGTTTCAACACCTTCAGACTCGCTATATTACAACTTTTTCCTATCTACTCATGCCTTCATTTGCATGGCATATGCACCAAGGGTTTACACATACCATTTTGTTAGGTTTTGGAATTATTCTAACATTACATGCACTGTTGTCACTTAAGGAAAATAATTCTATTAAGAATTATCTATATTTCGGACTTGTCCTAGGTATTGGACTAATGGCGAAATATAGTTTTTTGTTGTTTATAGTTCCGCTATTTACATCAGCCGTATCTATTGCTTCATTTAGAAAAATTATTACTAATCAAAAAATACTCTTGACCATTGGAATTTTTGTACTGATTATCGGACCGCATGCTTTTTGGTTAAGTCAGCATCATCAAGAAATATTTAGCTCTATCGACCAAAAGTTACAAGTGACTAGTGATAATACACTTGTTGATCGATTCAAATCAGCGTGGCAATTTTATACTGCGGCTATTGCCTTTGTTGTACCTTTTGCTTTAGTTTTTTTAATTAATAGCTGGAGACGATTATTTAACACAGACAAGCAACTTACAAAACAAGACAATATTTTGTTGTTAAACCGATTTTATTGGGCGATTATTATTTCCGTTATAGTATTGGTTTTATTTGTAAGCATGCCGCATTTTAAAGTGCGCTGGTTTCATCCGCTGATGATGATTTTTCCTTTGTGGATGATGATAAGAATTGAACGCCAAGAGTTATTATCAAAATCTATCATAAGATGGTTTAGCACCATCTTAATTATATTCACCTTTTTAATTCTTTCAATTAGGTTGCTACAAGTCACAATAGGGCCAAATTTGGGTAATTACGGCAGGCTTAATATTCCTATTCATGGAACGCTAAACAAGTTAGACAACTCGCTATTAGACTCATCAACACTGAAAACTAATGATGCTTTTTTAGGTGCACATTTATTATCTAAATATCCTAACAGTACGGTGGTTATCAACAATAAAAGATACGGTGATTTAAAACTTTCTCAATGTCTTTGGTTGTGGGATGATGACGATGCGTATGTTAAGCCAAATACTGATAATGCAATTAAATCAGGCCAATTGGTTACTTATGTTGCTGAATTTAAATACACTTTGTTTTATGCACTCACACCAAAACAAGAATGCAACTAGATTTTACTTGTTTGCTCGTTCCGGATTAGCATCAGGTTTCTAACGTAAACAAATAACCCCATGC
>JYMV01026671.1_pt1 | contig 14120 bp, 15 predicted proteins | sample 338911 | NCBI WGS metagenome assembly JYMV01 (sample SAMN03354496, study PRJNA234377) | hydrothermal vent metagenome | biome: Deep sea; feature: Hydrothermal plumes at the Eastern Lau Spreading Center, Western Pacific Ocean; material: Seawater | place: Tonga | collected 2009 | depth 2000 m m
CTTGGTATTGTTTTAAAGGGGACAGGCCACGAAGACTGATGAAAGAAGCGTTATGAAAAAAGCCCGATTCCGGGAAGTTGTACGACATCCAATGAGAGAGCTTCGCACACAGTTTATTTTCTGGACCTAAAGTAAGATCGGACTGCATCGCAAAGGGTGCTTAGAAATCGAGGATTCCCACAGCGGTCTTGTTGCAGTCAAGAATGCCGATGTGAGCGTTATGACAACCGCCAATAATTACACGGAGAAAGAAGATCTGAGTGACTCAGAGATTATTGTCGCTTGTCTTAGAGATCCAGAGGGCGAGATAAGGGAGGTTGACGCACGCCGGTGACGGCATCGATTGCGATGAAATACTGCGTCTTGATCAGTTGATTAAAATTTTCTCTCATTGATGGGTGAGGGTAATTAATATGGGGTTTGCGTTAACGTAACCAATGCCAGGCAAACTGTTCTCCGGAGGCTATCTGATGCGGCGCAGATCGCTTGAAAACTTGGGTGTTATAGTATCCTGACGGCTGACTATGGAAAGACAGTGTTATTTGCATCCACACAACGCTTAACCACGGTTGGAGCCAAGCGAATGCTCCAGGCTGCCATCAGTGAAGCCGAGAGATTGGATATTCCGGTCACCGTGGCGATCGTCGATGGTGGTGGTCACCTGCTCGTTCTTGAACGGATGGATGGTGGCCGGTTTCACACCGTTCATTCTTCGACGACCAAGGCAGTTTGCGCAGCATCGAATAAGCGACCTACGACAACCAGGGGAGCGCAAGCCCAGGAACTGGACACACTCCACGCGCTTGGTCTGGCCCTTGCAGCGGGACCAGAGCGTTGGACTGCGATGGAGGGCGGCTTCCCCATTGTTGTGAGTGGGGAATGCATCGGTGGTATTGGCGTAAGCGGTGGAGATTGGAAACAGGATGAAATGATCGCCCGGGCCGCAGTAGAAGCTGTCGGTACAGAGCTTTGAGGTGCCATGCATGCAATGTCTGGCGTGTGCAAGCCAAGGCGCATAAGGGGAAATTAAGTATTCCGGGATAGTTGAAGTACCCACACAATTGCAGAGTAGAACAGGAGGAAGACATGAGAGATTTAAAACGAAAGTTGTCACGTCTAATGGTGGGACTTGCTGGGGTGGTACTAGCAACTGCCAGCACGGCCGCGGAATTCCCATCTGGACCAATTGAATTTGTGATTCCGTTCGGCGCTGGAGGTGGTGCCGACATAGAAGGGCGGCTGCTCGCGAAGGAAATGAGCAATGTCCTGGGAGTATCAGTGACACCGGTGAATAAACCGGGGGCTGGCGGGGCGATAACCTACACCTATATCGTGAACGCCAAGCCGGACGGCTATACGGTAGCGTGGAATTCAACATCGGTGCTGACGACGACCAACCTCGGCAATACCGACTTTGATTATGATGCGATGGACCATATCGGTCGGGTCGAGTTCCAGCCCCAACCTTTTGTTGTCAAAGCAGATGCTCCTTGGCAGACCTTCAATGAATTCATAGCCGACTGCAAGGAGAATCCAAATACCTACAAAGTCGCCAACTCTGGCACGGGGAGTGCGACTCATGTAGCTGCAATCGCCCTCATGAATGCGAGTGGTTGCCAGGCCATTCATCTTCCAAAAGGAATCAAGGGCCGAAATGCGTCTGTATTGAGCGGCGAAGCTGATGCCATGGTGGCGCCTTTGACGGGAGCCATTAAACTGACTAAGGCAGGAAAACTTCGCATCCTGGTAGTGCCGACGGCCGAGCGCAATGCGGTAATCCCTGATGTACCAACGGCTCGAGAACTGGGTTACGACGCAGAGCTCGACCTGTTCCGGGGACTTTCTGTGCCGCCTGGCACTCCAGCAGCGGTCAAGGAGGTCCTCGCGAATGCCATGCGCCAAGCGGCGCAGTCCGATGCTTTCATGACATTAGCTAAACAGAAGGGCTTTACAGTGTCCCCCTCGGGACCTGCGGAGTTCTCGTCTTATCTGAGTCAGGAAGATGCCAAGGTCAAGAGTATTCTGAAGACGGCGGGACTGTATAGATCAAATTAACAAAGTAGAGGTTTATTACACGTAGTATCCGTTTCGCTCGCGAGGTGGTCCGGCAGTCGGGCCACCTCCATATCCTGAATCACAGTATCAAACGCGAGATGAAACGCAGAAATATCGCGGCAGCATGTGTTCTGCTCGCTGTAGCGGTCGGGTACGGCTACCAGACCGCGTTGCTGCCGGCGCGGACTCTGCCAAACACCCCGGATCCGTCGTTTTTCCCGTGGATCAACACCATTATGCTTGGGGTTCTGTCGTTTGCTCTGCTGATACAAGCCGTTCTACGGCCCAATGACGAGGGGGTGATGGGGGCTCAGCAAGCCTCCGTGCCGGTCATTACTGCACTGGGGTTAATTTTGCTGTACGTGGTGGCCATGCCCTTTTTCGGATTCGTACTGTCCAGTGTGCCGTTTTTTGCGCTATTCATGGTATTGCACAACGAACGAAGAAAGTTATGGCTGCTGATCGGGGCTGTGGGTATACCGATCTTTCTGTTCAACTTATTCAAACATCTATTTGGTGTGCCGCTTCCGCGCGGAATATTCCTAGGATTGCTCGGATGACCAGTGAGGTTTTGCAAGGACTGGCTCAGGCGAGTTTGCCCACCAGTCTCTTGGCAACCGCCATCGGGTCTCTGCTGGGGCTTGTGGTGGGCATGATTCCGGGCATGACCATCAGTACCGGCATCATTATCATCTTGCCACTTACCTTTGTGATGGATCCGGTGATTTCAATCGCCTTGTTGCTGGGTCTTTATGTCGGTGGGATGATGGGAGGAAGTTTTTCCGCCATATTGCTGAATATTCCGGGTACGCCCTCCGCATCGGCGACCGCGATGGATGGTTACCCGATGGCAGTGCGTGGAGAGGCAGGCCGGGCCCTGGGTACGGCGATTATTGCAAGTTTTGTCGGCGGTTTTTTCAGTTTCCTGTGTCTCTATTTCATTGCCCCACTGCTGGCCGAAGTTGCCCTCAAATTTCACGCCCCGGATCTATTCAGTCTGCTCTTCTTTGGATTGACAATTATTTGCAGTTTCGCCGCCCGATCGCTCATCAAGGGACTGCTGTCGGCTGTAATCGGATTGTTGATCGTCACCATAGGTATGGACCCCGTGATGGGCACTGCCCGTTTTACCTTCGGTCAGGTCAATATGCTGGCAGGAATTCATTTTCTGACAGCCATGATCGGATTGTTCGCTATACCGCAACTCGTGGAGAACTTGATGGCACTGAAAGCCGGTCGGGATGTCGGTCGGGCCCAGTCTGGGATCGGTAGCATCTGGCCGCGACTCCAGCAGTTGAAGGCTATGGCGGTTCCCACTTCCATTGGGTCGGTGACTGGAAGTTTTCTCGGGATTCTCCCTGGTGTAGGCGGCCCAATCGCCGCATTCATTAGTTATGATTACACCAAGAAAGCGAGCAAGACACCGGCAATTTTCGGTAAGGGTTGTGTGGAGGGAATCGCAGCGCCTGAATCGGCGAACAATGCAGTGACAGGCGGCGCTCTCATCCCGATGATGACCTTGGGGATACCTGGAGATCCGGTCACCGCAATTCTCATTGGCGCTCTTATGATCCACGGGCTCGCACCCGGTCCGCTGTTGTTCATGGAAAGAGCAGACTTTGCCTATAGCGTTATCTTTGCTTTTTTCTGGGCCAATATTTTCAACTTGATTATCGCGCTGGCGTCCCTTCGTCTGCTGATCAAATTTCTCGCCACCCCAAAAGCGTTGTTGATGCCAACAATTGCAATCCTTTGCGTTATCGGGAGCTATGCTCTGCGTAACAATTTATTCGATGTTTATGTGATGTTTTCATTCGGTCTTCTGGGTCTGGCCATGCGTTGGTTGGACATGCCGGTCGTGCCATTGCTATTGGCAATGGTGCTTGGGAATCAACTGGAGGAACATTTACGAGTCGCCTTGACGGGCTCTCAAGGGGATGTAACGGTTTTCTTCACATCACCAGTGAGCCTCTTATTTCTGTGCCTATCTGGCCTGTCAATATTCTGGTCCCTCCATAGCGGGAAAGGCAATAAAGAAAGACAATAAACAAATTACACTAGCGCGTTGGGTCTAAAGGAAATTCTGGTATGACGGCAAATCCGGTTCGGGTGGCGGTTGTGGGTATTGGATGGTGGTCGAATATCTTGGCTGAGGGAGTATTGAGAACTTCTGGCGCGTTACAAATCGATTCTTGTTATAGCCGCTCGATCGATAAGCGCAGTTCATTTGCCGACAGGTACGAGTGTAAAGCTGCATATAGTTATCAGGAAATTCTCGAGGACGAGGCTATCGAGGGAATAATCAATACCACTCCAAACCACGTCCACCTCGAAACGACCCGTCTGGCAGCTGCCGCAGGGAAGCACGTGTTTCTGGATAAACCAATTGCGAATACGATTGCGGACGGCAGAGAAATTACCAGGGTGTGCAAGGACGCCGGGGTGGTTTTGTCGATCGGGTATCAGCGTCGCCGACAGAGCCAGTTTCGCTGGATAAAGAGACGGATCGACGCGGGGGACTTTGGTAGATTAGTTCAGGCGGAGGCCAATATCAGCCGTGACAGGGAAGGCAAGATCGATCTTAGTTCCTGGCGGTATCAGGAAGCCGGGATGCCGGGCGGTGTCATGCTTCAGATCGGAATTCACTATACCGATGTACTCGAAATGCTTCTGGGACCCGTCAAGGCTGTATCGGCAATGTCAGCGCAGCTTGTTTTGCCCGGAGACAATCCGGACGTGTCCAACCTTGTGATGGAGCACGAAAACGGCGCCATCTCGAATTTGACCGCCAGTTACGCGTCAGCATCTGAATACTACATGATGAATATATACGGCAAGCAGGCAAGCGCGTTTTACAATTGGTTTGACGGATCGGGGAAAAGACCAACCAGTTGTGGTGCCCTGCGAGGAGAACGATGAGATCGCGGAAGAACTTGTGGAATTCGCCGATTGTATTCGGGGCGATCGGGTACCCGAAATGGGGGGGGAGGGGGCTATCAAGTCTCTGGCCGTGATTCGAGCCGGAGTACTTTCGGTCGAAGAAGGTCGCCGTGTAGAAGTTGTAGAAGTCTTGTAATGCCACGATGCGATCGAGTCTTTCCCGTTCACCAATGTTGTTGACCGGGTTCTTTTCGGCGTCGTCATTCGCCGACCGGAAGTTGGACTATGCGCCAGGTGGTCTTGGTTGAAATGACGCGCACACACTTTATGTCCGGTGGTTCAGTCCAGTTGGAATGTATATCGAAACCCTAGGTGTGCTGTGCGAGGCCACATTATCCCGCCCTATTTTCTGTCCAAAACTAAGATACGGCGGTCTGCTCAGCCTTCTGTTATCATCGGTCGTAGTTTTTCAAGCCACTCTTTATAACTCCACCTGGACGAAACATCCGGTGCTTCGATACCATTTATAAAAACCGTTGGGGTCACGTGGACACCGCGCATACGGTGGTATTTTACGGCCCATTTCAAATATTGTGTTACGTTGCCAAGACCATCATTACCCTTCACGCCCTTAAGGCTTAATAGCGCGGAGAGGGACGAAATGTCATAGCCGCTTTCACCTCCAATAACGGTCAGTTTTTCATAAATCTGAATCCTGCTCAGATTCTTCGCTCGGTCATCAAAGAAATCCGTTTGTTTGTCAAAAATATTTAAAATGTAGTTCGCGGTTTTTTCTACGTCCAAGATAGACGCAGCCATTACAGCATCGTGCATACAACAGCTTTGCGCGTGCCAGGGCTGCGGAACAGATTGCCAGAGAAACTGCACATTTCCGATCAAAGCTTCTTTCTCGAGTATGGGAATGAGCGATTGGAAAACGGTGTCGAACATTTTCTTAGAATATGGACAGCAAACGTCCTGAAACAGCTCGACGACCACCGCTGGTGCAAGAGAGTTTGTAATTTTAATACCGATTGGTACGGTTGGCAGGGGCGCGCCATGGGCTGAAAATTTCATAATTGAGCTTAATACAAAAGCAATAATTAAGACAAAATTTCTGAAACAATGTTAAATACTGAATTTCAAAATCGTGCACCAAAAATCGTAGACAGGTAACTTAGAAAAAAGCCAAAAAGCGACACTTGCATCACAACGAATCTACCGCCTAACATGGCCTATCTACTGAATCGGATAATCGTTTCGGCACACCGTTAGTTATTATAAAAGGTTTATACCCAAAGAGAACTGCAGGGAGTTTGAAATGACCAGTCAGGATTTATCAAAGCCGGTGGTTTGATGGAACAAAAACGGTTTGATGCAACGCTTATTCATACACATACCTTCGACATGAGCGATTTGCCAGAAACTATTCGATATGCGAAAGATCGCGTCGAAGATGCAATCAAAGTGGTGGTAACAAACAAATTTACCTATGCAAAAGATATTGCGGCGGAATAAATGTTGGTTTCAATACGTACCAGGCCTTATCTTCATTTTTTAGAGTACGAATATTAGCAATTTCTTCTGTTGAATCTAGCAACTTAAACAATTTTTCCAAAAGGAGGCCGCATTAGATAGCTTATAGAATAGATAATTTTCTACGATCACCAGAAACATGTATTATCGACGAGTTTTGAAAACTAACTAGGGAGATAAAGCAATGATGGGAATAAAAATTATAAAATCTAAATTTACTGTATTAGTTTTAATAGTGGCTGGATTAACTGGATTTGCGGGCACTTCATCCGCCAAAGAAATTACTATACGGATCGGTTCAGGGCATCCGCCGACGGTCGTCTACGCCGGTCTGATGAAGAATTTTTTCCAGCCGGAACTTAAGAAGGCCATTGAGTCCAGGACCGAACACACGGTCAAATACATCGAAGGCTATTCGGGTTCCATCGTGAAGGTATTCGACGTCTTTGAAGGTGTGCAGAACGGCGTCTTGGATATTGGCGGCTTCTGCTATTGCTTCGAGGCCTCCAAGCTGCCCATGCACGCATTCCAGATCATGCTGCCCTTCGGTACTATGGATCCTGTGCAGAGCGTCGCCATCGCTAACAAAATCTACAAGAAGTTCCCTCGCCTCAAAACGCACTTCCAAAAATATGACCAGACCTTGCTCGCGATCATCGGTGACGGCGGCTACAACCTCGGCACCAATTTCCCCTGGGAAACCACCGCCGATCTAAAGGGTCGTAAAATTCTCGGCGCCGGGCTCAACTTGAACTGGATGAAAGAAGCCAAGATGGGTATCATTCCGGTGACCGACGGGCTTCCGGGCTGGTACCAGAAAATCAAGACCGGCGTCGCCGAGGGCGGCATCATGTTCCCAAGCGCTTGGGGTCCGGTGTTTAAACTGCATGAAGTGGGCAAGTACTACACCACCATTGGCTTCGGCTCGATCACCTGGCACGGCCTGACGGTCAACAACCGCTACTGGGAAAGCCTGCCCGACGACGTCAAGCCAATCATCCAGGAAATCGCCGACAAGTATTCCGTGAAGACCGGTGAATTCAACAAAATCGGTTACAAGAAAGACATGGATTGGTTGCGCAAGAACATCACGGTAAATGATCTTCCGGCATCTGTGCGCCTGGATTGGGCGAAGAAGCTTGCCCATTGGCCGCAAAAGTACGCCGATGAAATGGAAAAGAAAGGCTGGCCAGCCAAGGCGATCCTGAACGCGACCTTGGATGCGGCCGAAGAAGTTGGCTACAAGTGGCCGGTGCGTTACGTCGTTAAATAACCAACTCTTAAAGCACCGCATAAAAATTAAAACGTTGCCGGCCGGGAACCACTTTTATGGTTTTCGGCCGGCATTTTTGATTTTGTTTAGATAGATTTAAAAAGGAAAGTAGATGTCACTCATCACTTTCAGCGATCGTTTGTCTAAGGTTTTGATGGTATTTGCAGCAGCCTGGACTTTCGGGCTTTCCTTCCTGGTTATGGCGAACATCATCGGTAGAACCTATTTTGATTTTCCCATCTACGGCACCGCAGAGATTGTCGCCGCATCTATCGTGATCGTCGTGTTCTTGCAGGCCGGTTACGCCATTCGCTCTCGCTCCATGCTTAAGGCGAGCTTCCTGGTCGAACACCTGCCGGATAAGGTTCAACGGACCCTCTTGGCGATTGGCTACCTCCTGGGAGCGGCTTTCTTCCTGATGATCATCACAGGTGGGTGGGAGGAAAGCATCGCCTCCTACGTGGACGGAGAATATGAGGGCGAAGGCGCGCTTAGGGTGCCGTCCTGGCCGGCTCGCTGGACTGTACTAATCGGCAGCGGCATTGCCATGATGAACTATCTGGTTATGATCTATATCGATGTCTTCAAGCCGGAACTTCTGGACTCGGAAGTTGCCGCCGCCGCCGGCCATATTGATGCAGATCGGTAAGAAGCGAGACCGCGAACGTGTTTGAAGTTAATACCGCCATTTTGCTGGTCGTCAGCCTCGTCGGCCTTGTCGCCATCGGGGTCCATATCGCCATCGCGCTCGGCATAACCAGCGCGCTAGGTATCTGGCTGGTGACCGGCGCCGATTGGTACGCATTTGGTACGGTCCAAACCATGCTGGCCGCCACCGCCTACGAGGCCATCCGCGCCTATGTCTTTGCTGTCATTCCGCTGTTCATGCTGATGGGAGAATTCATCGGCAAGTCGGGAACGGTTACCGACGTTTACAGGGGCATCAATCGCCTCTTGCGCAAGATTCCCGGCCGCCTTGCCATTGCCACGGTGGTCGGCAACGCCTTGTTCTCCTTCGTGACTGGCGTCTCCATAGCCTCGGCCGCTGCGTTTTCGCGGATTGCGTACCCGGAAATGAAACGCTTTGGCTATCACCGAGGTTTTGCGCTGGGATCCATCGCGGGATCGAGCTGCCTAGGTATGCTGATCCCGCCTTCGGTGTTGATGATCGTGTGGGGCATCTTAACCGAACAATCCATCGGTCAAATTTTTGCGGCTGGCATTTTTCCCGGCCTACTTCTGGCTTTCCTATTTATTGCGTACATCTTCGGTTTCGCATTGCTGCGTCCGGCAGCCGTCGGCATTAAATCGGGAATCGAAGAAACGGCTGGAAAGTCCGGATCCGATGATGAAGAAGTTTCAACACCCCAGTTTTTGGTCAGCCTAGTGGGTATTATTCTTGTCATTGTGGCAGTTTTGGGTGGCATCTGGTTTGGTATTTTCACACCAACTGAAGCCGCTGGTGCTGGAGCACTAATCGGGTTGGCGCTGGGTATCATCAAGGGGATGCGATTTCGGGATATCATCAACTCCATTCTTTCAGTAGGACGAACTTCTGCACCAATACTTTTACTTCTTGTTACCGCAGCACTTTATTCCCGGACCCTTGCCATGACAGGATTAGCTAATGCCATTGAGGGTGTTTTCTTAGGTTCCGGTATGCTGCCTTGGATGATTGTCGGCGTCATGATTCTGATTTGGTTTGCGCTCGGGATGATTATCGATTCGATTTCCATAATGTTGTTAACCGCGGCAATTTTTGCACCAATTGCAGTGAAACTCGGATACGATCCCATAGCGTTTGCCATAATCGCTATTATTGCTATTGAGGCAGGGCTGCTCACCCCTCCATTTGGATTGCTCGTCTACACTGTAAAGGCTGCGATCTCCAGCGAAGGGGAGGATGTACCAATCCTAGAGATCTTTAAAAGTTCAACACCTTACTGGATCATCATGTTAGTTGGCATGGTTTTGATAATTAATTTTCCGGAGATCGCGACATATCTCCCGAGACTTTTATTCTAGTTTTTTATATTTTAAATTCGAAATGTCTTCTAGAATGGCACAAACGCAAGCGGTATCCTGGTTATCCCGACCTTGCGCGATGCCTTCTTCGTAAAGTTTTGTACTTGCTTCGAAAAGAGGCGCGTATACCCCTAATTCTTGAGCATAGGCACCTATAATACCCAAGTCCTTTTGCCACAAATCCATTTTCATGGTTGCTGTATTGTATTCATGTGAAACCATCAGCGGACCACGGATTTCGAACATTCTTGACGTTGCTGCACTTGTTGAAATCACATCGTAAATGAGTTGCGGCTCAAGCCCAGCACTAACACCTAAAACAAATGCTTCGGCGGCAGCTACATTGTGACTAGCAATCAATAAATTAGCGACGATCTTCATGCGGCTACCGTTTCCGAATTCACCCAAAAAATGTTGGGTGTGGCTAATGGTCTTTAATACCGGTAAACAGAGATCGAACGATGGCTTATCACCACTGCCAAATACAGCCAAATCTCCGAGAGCTGCCTGGGCGCCGGTGCCGCTTAATGGACAGTCGAGTAATTCAATACCAATATCGGCAAAGATACGATGTGCCTTTTGTTTATCTGAGATTGAAAAAGTACTGGTTTCAATAACAAGAGGCCGCGCCGCGCCTGAATTTTGCAACTCTATTTGACTGGCTGTTTGAAATAAGGCTTCGGGCGAAGGAAGAGAAGAAATACTGATTTCAGAGGCATCAAAGACGTCTTGAGGCGAAGTAGCAATTTGGCCGCCCGCATGCTTAAGTTCTGCATTCTTTTCGGTATCAATATCAAAACCGAGGACATTGTACCCTCCCTTAATAAGGATTTTGGCCATAGCTCCACCCATGGTACCTAAACCGATAATGCCAATGGGATATTTGGTTTTATTCATCACGGTATTAAAAGTGAAGACCCTGATGTTACTCCCGCCTCAAGATCCGTATGCGCCTGTACCGCATCTTTAAGGCTGTAGCGTCTCCCTATATCAACCCTTACATCATCACTGGCTACCATATCAAAAACCCTTGCTACGGAAGCCTCATAATCAGTGCGTGCAGCACAATAGTCGGCCAATGACGGACGAGTAAAGTAAAGTGATCCTTTGTGTTGCAGAGTGGAAGCTTCAATCGGAGGAACTTTCCCGGATGATGTTCCGAAGGAAACAAAAATACCTCGGGGCGTTAAACATTCGATCGATTGTTCGTAGGTATCTTTACCAACTGAATCAAATACCACAGGAACCCCTTTTCCATCGGTTAATTCCCGCACGCGTTCAACAAGGTTTTCCGAGTGACGATCAATAACTTCGTCATAGCCATGATTCTTTGCATAGGCACATTTTTCAGGACCGCCGGCAATTCCAATCATCCGCGCTCCCAATGCCTTTCCCCATTGCCCCGCAATGGAACCGACCCCGCCCGCAGCGGCATAAAACAAAACATCCTCACCAGTCTTAATTGGATATGCGCGCTCCAATAGATATTCTGCTGTTGTACCTTTTAATATTAAGGCTGCAGCCTGCTCATCACTGATACCATCCGGAATTTTTACGATCCTAGCAGCTAAAACGTTTCGGCATTCAGCATAGGAACCAGGCGGACCTCCCGAATAGACTACTCGGTCGCCGGGCCGGACGTGAGAAACCCCGTTGCCGATTTCCTCAACAATGCCTGCAGCTTCCAGCCCAATTCCGCTCGGTAAGCCCAAAGGGTAAAGTCCCGAGCGTTGATAAACATCCATAAAATTTATGCCGATGGCAGACTGTCGGACCAAAACTTCTCCTTCGCCGGGAGATCCTATAGTCTCTTGCTCCAAATTCATCACGGACGGCGGTCCCTGTTCTTTAATTTTTATTGCTCGAGTATCCATATTTTACGCCTCAATAAATATTTGGCTGATTAAGCATTGGGGCAAACACATCAACCCGTCCAATAAATTCAGCCTCACTGCCATCCAATTTACAAAGCTCTTTCTTAAAATAAGAAAATGGTCGAATTACATAACGGTATAAGACCAACTCTTACAAAGGGACGAATTCAAAGCGAAATTGTAACATCGCGTTTCGACTCTAGAAAGTCATCATAATCTCGGATCAATGCCAAAACTTCTATAATGATCACTGCAATATAGGGTTCATATTCGGTAGTTTTTATGCAAACCTTCGCAAACACCGCGGTTGCATTGTTAACTGGCTGCAATGTTATAACAATGAATACGCGGATATGATTGAACGAATAAAGAAACACGTTATTCTTGATGCTGCTTGACTGGCAGTAATCAGTTGCGGACCCGAATTTCGTGGAGTTGCGGATACCTGAGTGGCTTTATGCAAAACTTCACCGAAGTCAAAACGGAGACGACAATGATAATAATTGGCCTGGATCATCGAGGAATACGAACTACGAAGTTAGAACCCACGCGGCATTTTTATGAAGACTTAATTGGCCTGAAAAGTGGGCATAGGCCCAGCGCATTGGCAACGTCTGGTTATTGGCTTTATGCTGGGAAGAAACCGATTATTCATCTGATAGAAGGCTCTGACGATTCAACCGATGCGGCAAAGGACCGCAGAGAAGAATTGACCAACGCGGGTGGCCAAACTCATCTCGCACTAACAGTCGAAGGCGCTCGAGATATCGTTGACCGCTTAAAAAAAGCCAGTGTACCGTACTGGGATCGGTTATTCCGAAATCCAATCATGTATCAAGTCTTCGTAGAAGACCCAAACGGATTGCTAATCGAATTAATCGATCGCAACCCGGGTGATATCGCCGGACCAATCTGCAAAGTCGTTGAATAGGAATTTCACTCTTTACCTCTATGCAAACTCCGCATAGTTGAAATGATTTTCTGTAATCGTTGTGCTGCTGTCGCGTGAAGTCTCCAACAAAGGGACCTGCGTATTTTAGCGCTTGGCTTTGAGTTTAGTGATGGGCCTTATAAAAATGCGGATAGCCAATGTCAGTTGTTAGATAGTCATTTCTAGAATATCCATCCCATAATTCCGGTCGATCAGATAAATGAGCCCGTTTTTGTCTATGTCCACGTCATTTGTTTGTGGGGCGACTTCATTACCTGCGGGGCTAGGAATAAAATGTGCAACCTCGGATGGGTCCATCGGATCAGCCACGTCCACTACCCGGAGACCCCCAGCAAACCAAGTAAGATAAATCAGCGTGTCATCTATTTTTTCACGAAATTGGTGGGCTCCAAATAGACCTGGCGCTCGGGACCAAGGGCTATCCAGCTCACTAACGTCAAATGCTGAAAGAGCCTTTATATCGGAAAAATCTGTTACATCGAAAATCCACATGAATCCATGTAGCCTACCCGGCGGCGTATGTGCATGTTCCTCATCAACTGCGATAGCAATGCGGCGCCCACTGACCAGGTTTGGTACAGGCATGACCGTATGTGTCGGTTCAGGAAACGGGGGGTGGTAGTTGTACGAAGCGATGGTTTTGGGACTTGAAATATTGGTCACATCTATGACACGAAACCCGGCGTGCCACACTGCTGCCCACATTTCGTTGCCGACCCGCATGGCATGATGCAGACGGTTTGTATATCCAGACCAAGTTGGTGTTTCTCCCCCAGCCAGATGCTGCCCTTCCATCCACCACCGGCTAACCTCTTCAGGTTTTATTGGATTTGATATGTCGTAGTTTACGAGAATATTTCCCACATAGCCTTCCATCTCCGTTGACATGTATGCATAGTCTTCATCAACATCGAAACGGTGAACACCAAATCCATACGTTTTCGTGTGGCTCAGTAGTTTTGGGGAGTATTTATCGCTGATGTCGTAAATTTTAAACCCACCGTTTTCATAGCCACGTTTTAAAACGGCTTCAAGTTCTGGTAAGCGCTTGGAATCGATACCAAGACCGTCAGCTAATTCTGTATCCGTTGGTTGTCGTCCAAGAGTTTCGTTCAAACGGTTTCGGGTGTTTTCCAGTTGGTCGCTTATTCTGAGAAAATGGCGGTCATTCTGCTCCACATTAGTAAACATTAAATCACCTACAACACGAACTTTATGTGTATGGGAATAGAAATCCGGCAATTCAATCATGGACAAAATTTTCGGACGTTTAGGGTCAGCAACGTCAAGGATGGTGGTGCCGTGCGGTGGTTTCATGTGTCCGACATAGGCATAATTTCCATCTACAACGATTTGACCGCCGCCAGGTATATCGATATGCCCAACTCGTTTAATATTTTTTTGCAGCTCATATTGAACCGTTTTTTCCATTATAAAATCCTTATTAGGTTCCCGCTTTAGGTAAACCAATTACATAATAGATTATTATTTCCGCAAAATCGGTAAAAGCCATGCGTGATATAAA
>JYMV01043427.1_pt1 | contig 14115 bp, 11 predicted proteins | sample 338911 | NCBI WGS metagenome assembly JYMV01 (sample SAMN03354496, study PRJNA234377) | hydrothermal vent metagenome | biome: Deep sea; feature: Hydrothermal plumes at the Eastern Lau Spreading Center, Western Pacific Ocean; material: Seawater | place: Tonga | collected 2009 | depth 2000 m m
TCGAAGCGATCACCGCATCGATGGCATCGGGAGTGTGTGCGAAATCAACAAAGATCCGCCCCTGCTCCGCCTCGATCGCTTCGAGCCTACCTGCAACCCCCTCGGTATTCTCGATCCCCGACGCGATGACGGCCTGATCGATCCCGATGGCACCGGCGAGTGCGACGGCAACCAGCGCATTGGACAGGTTGTGGCGTCCCAGTTGCCGGAGACGAAGCTCTCCCTCGAAGCCGGGGGTCCGAATATGAGCTCTCTGTCCCGTGATCGTCGATTCGATGGGATCCGCCTCCGCTTCGCCAAATCCGTCGACCTCGAAGTTGAGCGCTACCGATCCGGAGGAGTCTGCTGCCGTTTTCATCGGCCGAACGAAGGGTGCCTCAGGACGACAGAAGTTGTGCAGCGCCTGTTTGGTCGCGTGGTACTGATCGATGGTCTCGTGATAATCAAGGTGGTCGCGTCCGAGGGAGGTGATGGCAGCGCCTGCCAGGGAGAGCGCGCCGATGCGATTCTGGTCGATACCGTGCGATGACACTTCCAGAACAAAATCTGATCCCCCCTCATCGAGGTGCCTTGCGAGGGCGGAGGCGATCAAGGCTGGCTCCTCGGTCGTCATCCGGCCAGGCTCCAGGGTCGCTCCGATCTTGTTCTCTACCGTGGTCATCCAGCCGACGTTGTGACCAGCGCGCTTCAGGATGTTCGACAGGTAGCGGACCGTCGTGCTCTTCCCATTGGTGCCGGTGATGCCGAAGAGCCGTAGTCTGTCGCCTGGTGAACCTGCTCCTGCCTGCTCCAGTCTTGCCAGCGCCAGTCGAGCATCGTCTACCTGCCACCAGACGATCCCGTTGTGGAGGTCATCGGGTGGATCCATCTCGGTGACGATGGCGTGTACTCCAACTGCGATGGCCGCATCGATGAACTGATTTGCATCGTGCTGAGTGCCTCGGATGGCGACGAACAGATCTGCAGGCATCTGCCGATGGTCACGACAGATGGACTGGATCGGTGCTTTCCCCACGGTGCCTCGACAGGGATTGCCAAGGATTTTTTCCAGAGCCGCACGGTCCAGAGGAATACGCAGCGGCTTCAGTCGTCGTGATGCCAAGCTTCCGGCTCCCCCCCCTGTTCCCGATCATCCGGAGAGGCCAGACTATCGGCCCTTCGGCCCGGATCAATCCGGCGCGGCGCAAGTTGGCCAGCGTCCGTCGAGTCACGACGATTCGATGACGATGCGGCTGCTGCTTTGCGCTGAGATAACCAGGAGACGGGGATTCTCTGCTCCAGTGCCTGCTGGACCTGATTTCCGGGCGAACGCAGAACGCCCTCGAGCAGAGATCGAACCGCCGGGGCCGCGGTCCTCGATGCATAGTAGCCCTGCATCGCGGGATCGGGTTCCTCGACCACCACCATGGCGATCCTCTCGGGGGCACCCCAGGGTGCGAACCCGATGAAACTGGCTGTGTACTTGCCGTCGATGTACTCGCCATTGATGTTCATCTTGGCGGTTCCGGTCTTGCCCGCCATCTCGACGGTGCCTCCCACCGTCTTGCCGGTGCCGATCCTCATCACCTCTCGCATGGCAAAGCGCGCCTGCGCGGCGATCGATTCCGGAATGACGCGGTCTCCCGACACCGTCTTGTCCTGAATCGACGGATCTCGTCTCAGATGTGGGGTGACCGATCTTCCGCCGTTGGCGATGATGCTGTAGGCGCGAATCATCTGGATCGGTGTGACCTGGATCGCATACCCGAAGCAGGCGGAACTCAGCGTATGCCACTTCCACTGCTCCAGAGCGATCACCCTGCCACGCTCCTCCCCCGGGAGATCCACCCCTGTTCTGCGTCCCAGTCCGAAAGTTGTGAGGCAGCGATGGACGTGTTGCTTCCCCAACCTTCTACCTATATCAACGATTCCGATGTTGCTCGACTCGACCACTGTACCGAGGACCGTGCGATCGCGCAGAAGGTGACTGTCTTCATATCTTCGCCTGCGGTTGTCAAAAGTTTGACTCGTGCTGTGGACATCGACGGGATCCTCGAAATTGAACCCATTCTGTAACGCCGCAGTGAGTATCAGGGGTTTTACGATGGAACCTGGCTCCATCGTCAGGTGCAGTCCTTGTAGCATCCTCGGCAATGCAAGCTCGGGTTCGCCACGGTTCCAGAGTTTCTGCAGATCACCTCTCATCAGTCCTGGATAGGTCCCCATCGCCACGATCTCGCCATCTCTGGGGTCCATCACGATACCGCTGACACTCCGGGCACCGGTCTTGACCAGCGTCTCTTCCAGAATCGATTCAAGCAGAGCCTGTTCGTGAATCCCGAGGCTCAGTTGGATGTCCTGACCATGAAATCTCGGCACATCTTCGGTCGCCGCCTGTAACTCACGACCCACTGCATCGGTTTGCTGAGAAAGCAAGCCTCGCCGTTCCTTGAGTTGATCGTTGTAGTAAAGTTCTATGCCGTGCAACCCGATCGCGCGGTCTCCTCGCAACTCTCCTATGACCAGTGTTCCGCGGCTTCCAAACGGGTACTGCCTTCTGACTACCGGCTCGAGTACCGGCACCACTGAGCGTCCCAGATCACGATGGAGCCTCGACTTGGCTTCCAACAATTTCACCTCATCGAACCCGCCCTCGACATGTCCCACAGGGATGAACTGGGTGAGAGAAGTTGTGCGCTCCGGTACAGGAACCTTCAACAGTTCTGTATTCCTATCGCACGCCTGTTGAATGCGGTCTTCTATCACCTGCCTCGGGTGATCGAGCACCAACCCTGGCAGGGCAAGGACACCATCGATCGCTCGCCTGAGTGGCGCCGTTCCTGAACCGTCGTCAGATACCCTGGCAGCAGCGTGAGGATCGATGGCGACGCGAAAAGTCAGGTGGTCCTCGGCCAGAATCAAACCGTTGCGATCGATGATTCGACCACGCTTTGCCAGGGACCAGCTTGTCCTGCTCTGTGCTTGCTTCTGCAACTGGCTCCACTGTTGATGCTGGACCAACTGAAGCGAGGCGCAGCGAATTATCACGACGACGAAACTCGCCGCCACGAACCAGAACACGACAGAAATGCAGAGTTCGCTCCATCTCGATCGATCGGAAGGGTCGAAGCCCCCGCGGGGATCGGCAGCGTCAAGGCCCAGGATCGATCTCCAGTTCAATTTCCCTGCCCTTCACCCTCAGCACTCAGGTGCTCACGTACCGTGATCGGTGTGAGACTTGCACCTGGCTCCCCGGAGAATCGCCCACCGAGATGCGCCATCGATTCGTGTCCTTCGTCAGCGATTTGCATCAGATCGTCTCCCCAGGCCAGTTCGAATCTCAGCGCATCGTTGATCGTCCTCTTCGTCGACAGATCGATTCGTAGCCGCTCGAGAAACTGTTGCTGGGACTCGACATTTCTCTTCAGGCGGATCTTTTCCGCCCCGTCCCTTGCCAGGTCAAATCCGAGCAACATGACGCAGGCAGCCACCATGACCAGTTTCAGGATGTTCATGCTGGCTCCTCCAATCTGCGGATGATTCGCAACCGTGCCGATCTCGAACGAGGGTTATGGCGAACTTCAGAATCCGTAGCGCGGATCGGGCGTGTCGTGAGCAGCAGGTGGTCGCCCTCGGATGAGAGGGTGCGGAAGCACTCCTTCACCTTGCGATCCTCGAGAGAATGGAAACTGATGATCGCGAGACGACCGCCGGGAGAAAGCAGACTCCCGATCCGATCGAGAAGGTGCTGGAGCGCCTCCAACTCGCGATTGACGGCGATTCTGAGGGCCTGAAAGGTACGAGTCGCAGCATCGAGTTTGCTACTTCCAGTGACCGGCACGGCATTCCGTATCACCGATGCCAAACGCCCCGTCGTCTCGATCGGTTCCTCGGCTCGAGCTCGGATGATCGCGACGGCGATCTTCCTGGCATGACGGTCCTCCCCCAGTTCCTTGATCAAGGTCACCAGCGACTCCTCCGTGATCATTGCGATCAATTGAGCTGCAGTTTCTCCTCGTGTCGGATCCATCCTCATGTCGAGTGGACCGTCGAATCGGAACGAGAAGCCTCTTTCTCCGTCGTCGAGTTGCGGCGAGGAAACGCCCAGGTCCGCCAGCACCAGATCCCACGTGCCGCTACCGATTCTCTGGCGCAACGATGGGAGGTCTCCGAAATTGCCATGAACCAGTTCGGTTCGATCGGCTGGAAGACTCGTCCGGCACATCGCATGGGCGGCGGGATCTCTGTCGACTCCGATCAATCGCCCCCCCGGAGCGGTCGCCTCGAGAATCCTCAGCGCATGGCCTCCCCGGCCGATGGTCAGATCCAGCAGGTGCTCACCCGGCACCGGAGCCAGACCATCTACCACCGCTTCGAGGAGGACCGGATCGTGTCCTGTCATCCGCGCCTCCAGTGAACTCAGGCTCCCTCGGTAAGGGGCGCGATGACCTGTCCAAAGGCCCTGGCCCTCGCCACCCTGTGCAGTTCCCTCGACAGCCGAATCCCCTTCACTCCGCGTTTCCGGGCGCGCTCCAGCATCTGCCACAGGCGATCCACATCCTTGAGGATCGAATCTGGTGCCAGATCCAGTGGCCGTCCGGTAGCGATGTATTCGGCGACTCGCTGGCGCACGGACTTCTGTGCCTTGCTCGGCTCGACATTCTGCTCGATTAATGAAATCATCAAATTCCCCCTGATTTCCCCTCCGATCCTTCCCTTTCCCCGGGGAAGAATCTATTTTCCTGAAGCCCTCTATCTCTCTCCGGTGAGTTCTCCCCCGAAGTACTTCTGCATCCGGCGCGCGTAACTTCCGTGCTGCTCAAGGAACCCATCCCGATCGTCGTTTCTCTCCTTCCAGACCTCGGCACCCCAGATCTCGATGCGGTCGAAGCAACCGACAAAAACCAGTTCCCGGTCGAGTTGAGCCCAGTTTCGGAGCCGCTCGGGAAGCAACACCCGACCCTGGCGATCGGGGGCCAGATCCTCGGCCTGTCCGAAGTAATCTCGCTGTAATTCGTGGAGTTCGGGGGAGCCGCGGTCGAATCGACGCATCTCGTTGAAGATCCGCTCCCACTCAGCTGCCGTGTAGATCCACAGGCACGGCGCCGTCCCTGCGGTGGCGACGAAGCCCTCACCGTCAGCGCGAGGATCGATCTTCGATCTCAGGCGAGAAGGGATGATGACTCTTCCCTTGTCGTCGAGCGTCAGTTCGAACTGTCCCTTGAAGTGAGCTGCCATCTGTTCTCCGTGTTCTGGCCTCGGACAGGCTGGGGTGGGCGCCGACTCGACCCTGGCCGCTTACCCCACCGGTCCTCCCTTGACCTCCACTTTGACCCACCATATGGGCACAATTCACCCTCGACAACCGGGCAATCATGTAGATCCTTATCAGATAATGGGTTGTGACTCCGTACTCCACAATCCGATGGGGGTGCCGCGCCCCCCTCCACAACATCTGGTGCTCTGGACGGCAGAAAATAAATGAACCGCGGTGTACGGAGTGGCGACCGCCTGGTGGTACTGAACAGGCGAATATTGGCCTTAATCGGCGATTCAAGCAGTTCTCACCCCTTCGGGCAGCGACTTCAGCGCAGGCCTTCCAGGACCCGATGGTGGGAGAAAGTGGGGCAAAATCGATCGAGATAGAGCTGCAACCGTATCGGGCGTGAGGATCGGGGCACGACGGCACCCGATCAGCCGAGCAGTTGCTCCATCTCGGCGACAGCCTGTTCGATGGTGGCGGGATCGATGGTCGATACAGCCACCTGATGGAGGACTCCCGATCGCTCGGCGACGGTCAGCACACCGTCCTCGTGACCGATCCAGCGCAGTGCCCTCTTGCGGACCAGAAATAGTGCCAGCAGGTATGCGATGCGGGTCCGATTTGCCGAGGCAGAGACTTCCAGAGAGGCGCTGGATGCGGATCCCTTCCCCGAGCAGAACTGATCATCTGGATCTGCTGCCTGCTGATCCGTATCTACCGCTGTCGCTTCCATTTCGATGAGGGACAGGAACGTGGCATGAAGCGAGGCGATGTTGACGACCCTGGCCGGCTGTCCCTGAGCAGCAGGAACCGAGGTCTTCCAGCGGGCAAAGAAAGGAACCTGCTCGATGCTCTCGATGCAAGCCTCACAGTGGTCCTGACGCGAGAAGAAAGCCGCCACACCATCTCCCGCCTGGTCCACATCGGCTTCGGTGAGAACGGTCCAGAAGGGTGTTCCACGGCTGATCTGCTGCTGGCATCGATGGCAATTACGGCGACTGGCATCGATGCTCCAGCGGCCTCCCCCCGCCACCATCTGCTCCTCGTTTCGCAACCGAGCGAAGGCTCCCTCTGAAACCGGGGAAGCACCCGATGGGCCCTGCGAGCCTGCTGCATCGCCCGGCTCAGGAGAATCTGCGGGGTCCGAGTGAGTATCGGAGCCGGCAGAAGTGGATTCAGACTGGTTCAAGGGTGCCCCTCTCCAGGGTGAGGATCACACCCAGCGGCCCCGGCATCAAGTCGCCCTGGCATCCAGTCTCCCTGGCATCCAGTCTCCGTGGCCCTTGCCCGTCCCCGCTCTGGCACCTACAACCGGAACTGCAGTAACACTATGTTGAAAACACGATGTTGAATCTGAACAGCCGGAGGAGTCTTGGCACAAGTAGCGGGTCGATATTGCCATCTTCATGTCCATAGCCACTACAGCCTTCTGGACGGTGTCATGACCATCCCCTCGATGGTCCGGATCGCCAAGGATCAGGGGATGAAGGCACTCGCATTGACCGATCATGGCAACATGTACGGGGCTGTAGAGTTCCACAACTGCTGCCACGATGCGGGAATCAAACCGATCATCGGAATCGAAGCGTACATCACCGATGGCAGTCGCCATGACCGCAAACGAGAACATGGCAAGCAACACGCATTCCATCTCATCTTGTTGGCAGAAAACGAGGTTGGATACCGCAATCTACTGAAACTCACCTCCAGTGCTTTTACCGAGGGGTTCTACTACAAGCCGCGCATCGACCATCAACTACTGAGTCAGCACTCGGATGGACTCATCGCCACTTCAGCTTGCCTCTCGGGAGAGGTCAATCGGGCACTACTTCATGGAGACACCGAAAAAGCCGAGCAATGCGCTCGGCGATACATCGACATCTTTGCCCCCGGACGCTTCTTCATGGAGGTGCAGGATCACGGGCTCGCCGAACAGAAGCGCATTCTGGATAGAGCGCCGGACCTCGCCAAGAAACTGGGTGTTCCGGTGATCGCCACCAATGATGTGCACTATCTGCGCCAGGAAGATGCTCATGCACAGGAAGTACACCTCTGCATCAACACGGGCAAGAAGATGGAAGATACCGATCGAATGACCTTCGATTCAGATTCCTTCTACTTCAGAAGCGGCGATGAGATGGCTCGCATCTTTGGAGATTACCCCGAGTACATCTCCAACACCTCGGATATCGCATCGATGGTCGATTTCAAGATGGAGACGGGCAAGACCTTCCTGCCTGTCTTCGTGGAGGAGGATGCGGACAGTTCCTCGAAACCCCAGACTTCGGAAGATCTTCAAAAAAGCAACGAGGTTCGGTTCCGCGAACTGGTCGAGGAAGGATTCAATCGCCTCTATCCAGATCCATCCGATGAGGCGAGGGAGCGCCTCGAGTACGAGATCTCGGTGATCGTCGAGATGGGGTTTGTCTCCTATTTCCTGATCACCTGGGACTTCTGCAGGTACGCCAGAAGTGAGGGAATACCGGTCGGCCCGGGTCGCGGATCGGCGGTTGGATCGATCGTCTCCTACTGCCTCGCTATCACCAACCTCTGCCCTCTCAAGTACGATCTGATCTTCGAGAGATTTCTCAACTCGGACCGGATCTCGATGCCAGATATCGATATCGACTTCTGCATGGAGGGCCGTGAAAAGGTGATCCGTTACGTGCAAGAGAAGTACGGCGCTGATCGGGTGTGCCAGATCATCACATTCGGAACGATGGCGGCAAAGGCCGTGATCCGTGATGTCGGGCGAGTGCTGGGCATCCCACTGAAAGATGTCGATACCCTCGCCAAGATGGTACCTGATACGATCGGGATCAAACTCGAGGAAGCGATCCTGCAAGAGCCCAAACTGGCAACAGCAGCAAAGGATCCTCGTTTCCAGGAGTTATTCGATGTCGGTCAACGCCTCGAGGGCCTCAACCGTCATTGCTCGACCCACGCCGCAGGTGTGGTGATCGCAGACAGGCCGCTGACCGAGTTGATCCCGCTGGCCAAGAATGGTGAGGACATCGTCACCCAGTACCCGATGGAGATCCTCGAGCAACTGGGCATGTTGAAGATGGACTTCCTCGGGCTTCGCAATCTCACCATCCTCGACAGGGCCATCGGTCTCATCGAGGAGCACGAGGGGATCAAGGTCGATCTCGACAACCTCCCTCTCGATGATGCTGCCACTTTTAAACTGCTATCCCAGGGCGAGACACACGGCATCTTCCAGCTCGAGAGTAACGGCATGCGAGAACTGCTGAGGAACCTCGCGCCGGATTCTTTCGAGGATGTGATCGCTGTGCTGGCGCTATACAGACCTGGACCTCTCGGGTCCGGAATGCACACGCTTTACTGCGATAGAAAGCATGGCAAGGAGAAGGTCGAATACCTTCACCCAGCCCTCCAGCCGATCCTCCAGGCCACCAATGGCGTGATCCTGTACCAGGAGCAGGTGATGAAGATCGCCCACGAACTTGCCGGATTCTCGATGAACGACGCGGACAACCTGCGGAAGGCGATGGGCAAGAAGAAGATCAAATTGATGGGAAAGTACCGGGATCAGTTTGTCTCCGGAGCCGAGCAGGAGAGCAAGATTCCGGTGAAGATTTCACAGTCCATCTTCGAGCAGATCGAACAGTTCGCAAAATATGGATTCAATAAGTCTCACTCGACCGCCTACGCATTGATCTCGTATCAGACCGCATTTCTCAAGGCGAATCACCCGGGTGCATTTCTCGCAGCAGTGATGTCCTGCTACATCACCAACGTGGATCAGATGATCACCTATCTTGATGAGTGCAAGGTACTGGGACTGGAGGTACTCCCTCCCCATGTCAATCTGTCGAGCAACAACTTTTCGCTACAAGATGACAAGATCGTCTACGGACTTGTCGCACTCAAAGGAGTCGGAGAAAGGACGATCGAGGCGATCATCGATCAGCGCGAAAAGGCGGGTCCCTTCAAGACACTGTTCGATCTGACCTCTCGCGTCGAGCCGGAACTGGTCAACAAGATGGTGCTGGAACAGTTGATCAATGCCGGTGCCATGGATGGTCTGGGCCCTGATCGATCGTCACTTTTTGCCGCGGTCAAGGACGCCATCGATGAAGGAAAACGGGTTCACGCAGAACGCAGAGCAGGTCAACTCAGTCTGTTCGCCTCGGATGCTGCACCCACGGTGCAGGAGCAGTGGCCCGTTGTGCCGCCGTGGAGCGATGGCGAGACTCTATCCAGAGAAAAGGCCTCACTTGGATTTTACCTCAGCGGACACCCACTCGAGCGGATCGAGAGTGAGATCGAGCCGCTCCGCAGTCATCTGATCTCCTCTCTCACCAGCGACCAGGACCGGAAACCGGTCACCCTGGTGACGATGGTCTCGAAGATTCGGAAACGCCAGACCCGACGCGGCGAGGCGATGGCGATCTTGACCATCGAGGATCGCACCGGGTCGATCGAGGCGGTCATCTTTCCCAAGGTCTTCAAGGAGTCGAGCGAGATGCTGGAGGAGGATCAGATCCTCGTGGTCCAGGGAACCGCCGAACTCAATGAGAATCAGGAAGGGGGCCGCGGCGGTAACCAGATCAGGGTCAACAGGCTTCTGTCGCTCGAAACTGCCGCAGAGAGGGTCACGCGCCAGATCGGCATCAACTTCCCTCCCGATGCGGATGAAGCAGTTCTGTTTCAGACCAAGGAGATCCTGCAACGCCATCCGGGCAAGTTTCCGGTGACCCTGCTCTTTGATCAGCATGGCCCGAACTCGTGGCGGATCGAATGTGGTGAGCGGTTACGAGCCAACGCCTCACAGCAGATGATTGCCGAAATCCGCTCGTTGCTGGGTGAGGAGTCGGTTCGACTCGACATCGCCAGCCCGGTGGAGTCGGCATGAAGAAGAGTCTTCTGGCTCTGGATTTACCGTTGTTTCAGGAGAATGTGAAACGCTTTCGCGATACTCTTGGCAAGTTGGCCCGACCGGGAGAACCCGGAGCTACCATTCTTCCAGTGACCAAGTATCTCGACCGAGATGATTCCAGAACACTACTGGAGCAAGGCTTCGGGCCTCTTGGAGAAAATCGTTCGGATCAATTGATGCAAAAAACAGATCCCGGACAGGATCCGGACTGCTGGCATTTCATCGGCAGACTTCAGCGCAACAAGATCAGCGTTGTGGCTCCGCGCATCGGTCTGCTTCACTCGCTTGATTCCGAACGACTCGCAGCCTCCCTCGATGCCTGGGTTGAAGATCACCTCGTATCTCCGCTCGCCGTGCTGGTCCAGGTCAACATCGCAGGAGAAACACAGAAGTCAGGGATCGATCCCGTTTTGGCTCCAGAGTTGATCATCAGCTGGGTGAATCGTTATCAGTCCTTACGTTTTGAAGGATTGATGACGATGCCTCCCGACTTGAGTGCCGAGCAGTGCAGGCCCGTCTTCCGTCAATTGCGGCTTCTTCGAGACTCCATCAGAGACCAGCTCTCCTCGGCCGCGGCCAGTTCCTTTTCGCATCTCTCGATGGGAATGTCCGGAGACTGGCAAGTCGCTGCAGAGGAGGGTGCCACCTGGATACGGATCGGGCGGGCACTCTTCCTTCCTCCGGGGCTGGAGGACTGATGCCGCGCATCGTCGCCGAAAAGGGGCCGGACCGCGGCAGCACCTGGTCGATACGAGAACAGGGAGTTCTCCTCATCGGCCGTGATAGCAGTGCCCAGATCGCCCTTCGGGATGAAGAGATCAGCAGGCGCCACTGCCAGATAGAATTTCGTGATCGTCAATGGCTACTGCGGGATCTCGAGAGCACCAATGGTGTTCTTCTCAATGGCGAATTGATCACCGAACCGACCGCGCTCAAGCACAACGATCACATCGAGGTGGGCATCACACGACTCACCTTTCTCAGTGATGACGACCCCTTGCTCGGCTCCGAGATCGGTGGCTGCCGGATTGAACAGAGAATCGGACGCGGAGGAATGGGAACGGTTTATCGTGCGCGCCAACAGTCTCTCGACCGACCCATCGCGCTCAAGATCCTGTCGGAGAAGTACACCAGCGATCCTCAATTCATCGAGATGTTCATCCGGGAAGCAAGGGCAGCAGGGCGCCTCAGCCATCCTCACATCGTGCAGGTGTACGATGTTGGCAAGGAAGGGGCGCAACACTACTTCACCATGGAACTGGTCGCCGGTGGCAGCGTCGAAAAGGTGATCGATGAGGGAGGTGCCATCAGCGTCGATCAAGCGATGCGCATCGCCAGGGATGCAGCCACAGGACTGGAGTATGCCGAGAAACAGGGTGTAGTTCACCGCGATATCAAACCTGGTAATCTGATGATCGCAACCAACGGGGCGGTCAAGATCGGAGACCTTGGTATCGCTCGAACGACTGACGAATCTGGAGTTGCGTCGCAACAAGATGGTGTCAGCGGATCCCCCCACTACATCGCTCCCGAGCAAGCGCGAGGAGAAGCCATCGATCAGCGAGCAGACATCTACTCGCTGGGGGCTACGCTCTTTCACTGCCTCGCCGGGCGAACCCCGTACAGGGGAGCCGGTGCGAGGGAAGTGATCCTCAAGCACATCCAGTCCAAATCTGCTCCCGACCTGTCAGAGGTGGCTCCCGAAGTCCCTGCAGAGGTCTGCGAACTGGTCGCCCGGATGATGTCACCTGATCCGTCTGGACGCCCTGCCAATGCGAGAGTTCTCGGCGAAGAACTCGATCAACTGCTGATCCGGCACGGGTCGAGGAGCCAGCAGCAGCTTCGATCATCCCGATTGAGTTCCTGGAAGACCTGGCTGGTTCTCTTGATCCTCATGGGGGGCACCATCGGTGGATTGCTACAGTTGCAAAAGAGCCGGTTGAACCAAGACCTGGCGAAGCAGACCGCAGCCACAAGGCGACTTGAAATCTCACGTCGCCTGGACCTGGCAGATTCAGCAGTGAGCAGGGGAGAGCCGGTCTCGGCCCAGGAAATCCTGGATTCACTCGAAGAAGTCCCTGAAGACCTGCTCACTCGAATCAGAGATCTGGAGCAAGCGATCGAACTGGAACATCGGAGAATCGATACCGTTTCCCGCGAAGAACTGGCCAGAAGTAGGCTTGCGGAGATCCTCACGACTGGTGATGACAAGTTGCCTCCCGAGCGACGACTGGAGCAACTGAACTCTCTGGCCAGGAATCACCCGGACACCCGTGCCGGAACACGAGCTGCGGAACTTGCCCGGAGCCTGAAGGTGGAACTGGAGCGGCAGGAAAAACTCGAGGACGATGCGCTCATCGCCTGGAAGCAGACCCTCGCCAGAGCTCAGGGGTGGAGAACTTCCGGGAATCCGGCTCGAGCGCGAGAGGAAGCGCTGACTCTTTCGGAACAGTTCGCCAGCACAGATGCATGGAACCTGAGGATACAATTCCTCGAACAACTCGATTTCGAAGCCACCGGATTGTGGGCGCAAGCTCGTGCCGATGTACTGAGGCTGCTGGCAGAGGACAGGATCGCCCAGGCAGACGATGTCATCGACGGCGTGGTGTCCCGCGCCCTACTCCCCTGTACTCGCGACCTCGAACCACTGCTTCGCGCCGAGGTGAAACAGGCCCGCGAAACTGCCGCGGCGATCCGAACTCCGGAGGTCGGTCCAGTCGTCCAGGAGGGATGGAGCGCCTTCAATCGGACATTCTCGGGGCGCGAGGCCTGTGTCGTGATGCGAGATGCTGCACTTCGGGATGGGCTACCTGAAAGTTCGATGGTCCAGATCGATCGTCATCTGGCGTTCCTCGGCAGTTTTGACCAGTTACTGCTGAAGATCCCTGCCATCGAGCTGCCACGCAAAAGGGATCGAATCATCGAGGGTAGTGGCTCGGGGGACATCCCTGCGCCTTATGTGACGATCGAGAAGGATCGAGTGAGCTATCGGGAATCACCGCAGCAGGTCGGGCGTTACCTCCTGTGGAAGGAGATCGCGCCCGGATCCAGGCTCGATCTACTGCTCGAAGCAGGACCTCCTCAGGGAATCCTGGGACATCTCACCGTGCTACTCGAATGGGCAGGCAGGAAGTCCGATGCAATGCCGCTCTGGAGTCGCATCGATCCGAAGACCACCGATCTGGTGCGCCAGTTGGTGGAGGAGACGCAGGATTAGGCTGAAAGGATAGAGGTGTCATCCTATACTCCGGTCGCACTGGTTCAGACCGAGCAAGGCGTGGAATTACCTGTATGGGCGATTGCAGGATCTTCTCGGACAGAGATCGGCGGCGTACGTGACGGATCGCTGATCGTGCGAATCAGTTCGGCACCCGAGAAGGGGAAGGCAAACCGGGCCATCATCGACCTGCTGGCAGATGTTCTCGAACTTCGAAAGAGGGACGTGGTCCTGATGCGCGGAGAGCACCACAGGAACAAGAGGATGCTACTGAGTGGAGCCCAGATGCATCGGGTCGAACAGATCCTGCGCACGTCGATGGAGTTACCGGATCGACCCGATAAGGAGAACGGATGAACCGCATCATCGAGCAAGGCACAGCACTGAAGCAGCGCATAGAAAACGCTGCTGCGGCGATTTCAAGTTGTCATCGAGGCGCTCCTCCCGAAACCGCGCTGATCCTGGGAACTGGACTCGGAGCCGTGGTGGATGAGATCTCTGACGCTGTGACCCTCCCCTACGGTGAGATCCCCGGCTTCCCCGTTTCTACCGCTCCGGGACATGAGGGGCAGTTACACATCGGGCAACTCTCAGGAACTCGAGTGATCGCATTCGAGGGCCGATTTCACCTCTACGAGGGGTGGAATATGGATGATATCGGAATGCCGATGAGAGTCGCTTGCCGACTGGGAATCTCCTCGGCCATCATCACCAATGCCTGCGGCGGCATGAATCAGGAGTTGCAGAAGGGCG
>JYMV01043880.1_pt1 | contig 14111 bp, 10 predicted proteins | sample 338911 | NCBI WGS metagenome assembly JYMV01 (sample SAMN03354496, study PRJNA234377) | hydrothermal vent metagenome | biome: Deep sea; feature: Hydrothermal plumes at the Eastern Lau Spreading Center, Western Pacific Ocean; material: Seawater | place: Tonga | collected 2009 | depth 2000 m m
TCGTTGGTCATATCGAATTGCTTCTGCATGTACTTTTGTCACGAGTGGGCAGGTTGCGTCGATCGCAGTGAGATTTCTGTTTTCTGCTTGCGCTCGAATTGCGGGGCTAACCCCATGTGCACTAAAGACAACCACAGCACCTTTTGGAATTTCATCAATTGACTCGACAAAGATTGCGCCACGGTTTCGTAGTCTGGTGACTACATGGTGATTGTGGACTATTTCATGAAAAACGTAGATTTTTTCATCATCACTCATGGCATCTAATAGTTGGTCGACAACATCGACTGCCATGTGAACTCCTGCGCAGAATCCCCTAGGATTTGCAAGTGTAATTTGCATTTGGATATTGTATCTTCTCTTAATGGTGCTTGGCACCTGATTGGAATCACATGCCAAGTGACTTATACAGAAACGCATACTTATCAGCAGCTTCTTCGATGCGGAGTGCCGTGGGCTTGCCAGCACCATGACCCGCGCGGGTTTCAATCCGAATAAGCACTGGGTTGTCACCGACATGCGCTTCTTGTAAAGCAGCAGCAAACTTAAAGCTGTGCCCGGGCACAACGCGATCGTCAGTGTCACCCGTCGTGATAAGAGTTGCTGGGTACGACGTACCTTTTCTTAGATTGTGATATGGAGAGTACCCATACAAAATTGGAAACATTTCAGGATCATCAGGCGAACCGTAATCGCTTGTCCACGCCCAGCCGACTGTAAAGAGTGGGAATCTGAGCATATCCATCACGCCAACAGCAGGTAAACACGCGCCAAATAGATTGGGTCTTTGCGTCATACAAGCACCAACGAGTAGGCCGCCGTTGCTTCCACCTTGAATTGCAAGTTTGGAGGGTTGTGTCCATCTATTTTCAATAAGCCACTCACCACAAGCAATAAAATCGTCGAAGACTTGTTGCTTGTTTGCAAGCATCCCACCTTCGTGCCAGTGGCGACCATATTCACCCCCACCACGAATACAAGCAACTGCATAGACACCACCCATTTTCAACCAGACGACTCTCGATGCAGAAAAGTGCGGCAAGATTGAGATATCAAATCCCCCATATCCATAAAGCAGAACGGGATTATTCCCATCAAGTTTCGTATCTTTGTGAGAAACAATGAAAAGTGGAACTTTGGAACCATCGCTGCTCACTACGAACGTACGTTGAACGACTAATTCTGAAAGATCAACAGGGAATTTGCTCTTCCAAAACAAGGAAGTATCGCCAGAGTCCAAGTCGAGGGTGAAGATAGAAGGTGGATAGTTGTAACTTGAATATGACCAGTAGACGGACGTGTCATCATTCTGACCTGCAAAACCACCTGCAGTACCAATCCCCGGCATCGCAACTGCATAGAGTTCTTTTCCATCCAACGAATGTACAGTTGCTCTAGTTGAAGCATCTTGAAGCCATGTCGCTGTAATTTTCCCCCCGACTAGGTCTGCACTGCGAAGAATATTATTCTGTTCTGGGATTATTTCTTCCCACGTGACTTTTTCTTTTTCAATTGTTGCGGAGACTATTTTCCCTTTTGGAGCACCATCGTCAGTTTTAAACCAGAGTTTGTTTCCAATTCCACCAATGAGCTTGTAAGAAGCATCAAATTCAGTTAAGAGCCATCGAAGTTTTGTATCATTTGGTCCCTTAATGAGCAGGGCATTATTCGATGAAGTACCTTTATTCACCGATACCACGAGCCAACCTCCATCTTTGGTTACAGAGGCACCATAAAAACGATCGGGATGTTCAGTGTCAGACCAAATACGGGTATCTTTTGATTGCATTGTTCCAATTTTATGAAACCACAACTCTGAACCATCTGTTATTTCTAAGTGCCCATCACTGTCACTATTTGGGTACCTAGAATAATAAAAACCACTTTCGTTTGGAAGCCATGAAGGAGAAGCGTTTTTGATGTCTCGCAAAACTTCCTGCAAATCTTCGCCGGTTTGCAAATTTTTAGAATACCAAACAGACCAATCTGAACCAGCGTCCGAAACACCCCACGTTAAATATGTTCCATTTGGACTTGGACTGTACATTGAGAGTGCGCGGGTTCCATCTACAGATAGCGTGTTTGGATCTAGGAGTACTTCATTGATATTCTCAGGCGAATCACCTATGTATATAACACTGTGGTTTTGAAGACCTGTATTTCTAGATTGAAACCAGCGATCGCCTTTGTGAAATGGTGATCCATGTTTTGGATAATTCCAAACAGTTGTGAGTGTACTTTTTATAGTTGGAAGTACTTCGATGGTATCAAGATACGATCGTGTTACTTTGTTCTCTTCCTCAACCCATGCTGCAACTTCTTCGTTTTTGCGAACATCATCTTCGAGCCATCGATATGGATCGGAAACTTCAACGCCATGATAAGTGTTAACAACTACTTCTCGCCTAGTTTCTGGATACTGTAGATTCGTCTCAACTTGTGAATTGCAAAAGAGAGCAATGAAAAGAGTTAGCATTGTTAACCACCTATGATGTATGGGAGTTGTTGTAAGCCTTGAGTCAGGTCGACTGGGCCGTCCTCAGTGATATGGATATCTGCTTCGAAATGTACAGACATGGAATTATCTGCAGAAAAAATAGGCCACGTACCCCGCACATTTTCGATGTGACCTGTACCAATGGCAAGCATCGGTTCAACAGCGATGAGCATGCCCGGTTCAAAAGTTCGCCATCCGTCAGGCCATTCAGAAGGATGTGCTGGAACAACATTCGAAATAAATGGTGGTGCATGAAGTTTTCGTCCATACCCATGGCCACCAAGACCGCGGATTAAATGAAAACCAAAGTCGTCTTCTGCGACACCTTGTACAGCACGAGCGAAGTCCATCATTGGTCGAGAAGGTTGCATCGCTTTGATGCCAGCTGAAAGTGAGTCACGTCCTGCTTGCATGAGTTTATGATTTTCATCGCTTGCATGTTCGATCGCCCACGTCCATGCTGCGTCGCCAACCCACCCTTTATGGATGACACCGATATCAACAGAAATGAGATCTCCCGGCGATAGAGGAGATTGGGTCATGGTGTGTGTTCCATGCACAACACAATCATTCACAGACAGGCAAGAATGGCTTGGAAATGGTGGTTGACCTGGCATTTTATATTTAAGAAACGCGCTTTTGCATTTTAATTCCCGAAGTTTGTTTGCAACAAACGCGTCAATTTCTGGCAATGTGATCCCCGCACGAATAAATTCGGTTAATGCACAGTGCACTTCAACTACTATTCGTGCAGAAACTGTTGCTTCTTTTGCATCATGTGTAGAAATTAATGGGACAGTTTTCATCATTCTTCCTCACCATCAATTTCAACATCACTTTCAGAGAGAAGATGAACAATTTCTCCTCCGATTGAAACTAGTAGAGGTCCGCCACCACAGACTTGCCATGCTAATTCTCGTTCATCTTCACAATCAAGCAATTGTAAGTCACCTCGGAATCCAACTTTGATTCTGCCTACTTGCTCTTGTAATCCAAGGACGCACGCAGCATTGACAGTAGCAGCAGTAATTGCCTCTGCGGGGCTCAGCCCAAGCCGTCTACAGGCAAGCGCAATTGCAAATGGCATCGAGGGCATTGGTGCAGATCCCGGATTTAAGTTCGTCGCAATTGCAACGGCGCAGCCCATGTCAATGATTGCTCGTCCACGTGCATATTCGTCATTGAGGCAGAATCCGCTCGCTGGAAGTAGCACACCAATCGTTTGGCTTTTTGCAAGCAGCGCAAGTTCCTTGTCTGTTGAGTGCTCCAAGTGATCAACACTGATTGCTCCAAGTTCAATCGCTTTAGTTAGCATGCCAAGAGAATTAAATTGATCGACATGCGCACGTATTGGACAACCTAACTCAATTGCTCGTTCAAAAAGTTTTGTTGTTTCCTTAACAGACCAAGCGCCTTCTTCGCAGTAGGCGTCGCACGTAATATTAGGGAACTCGTTTGCAACTGCAGGCAAAGTCTCTTCAATGACAATGTTTGCAAAGTTTGCAACATCTGGATCAATTGCGTGGGCGCCAAGGAATGTGCCGCTGATGAGTTGAGGTACTTCTTGAGAAGCATCGTGAATCGCACGAAGCATTTTTAACTCATCTTCAGTTGTGAGCCCGTACCCACTTTTTACTTCTACAACTGTCGTGCCAAGTGAAGCCAATAGCGCGACTCGACCTACCAAACTTGTTGCTAAGTCCTCTTGAGAGGCTTCTCGAACAGAGCGTACGGTTGACATGATGCCACCACCATCTGCAAGGATTTCAAGATAGGGCACACCACGCAACCCTGACTCAAACTCTTCGAGTCTTGAGCCTGCCCAACATGAGTGGGTATGACAATCGATAAAAGTAGGAAGCACAACTCGTCCTTCAGCATCAATGACGACAAATTCATCGCTTTTTTCAAAGACAGATTCTTCTGGGGAACCACTATCTATTTGATCAATGAACCCATCACGAACAAGCACAAATCCATGCTCAATGATCCCAAGATTACCCATTGCATCGCCACGACGAGGAAGGTCGCCTTCGTCAAGAGTAATGATTCGGGCGTTGAGAATGATAAAGTCATTCACTAGAACGATTCCTCATAGGGATATTGACATCTTGCTCAATTGCACATTGCATTGCTTCATCATACCCCGCATCAACATGACGAAATATACCCATCATCGGGTCATTTGTAAGAACTCGTTCAAGTCTCTTTGCAGCTTCATCGGTTCCATCAGCGACGATCACTTGCCCAGCGTGTTGTGCGTATCCAATGCCGACACCACCGCCATGATGGAAACTCACCCAGCTCGCACCACTTGCAATGTTGAGTGCAAAGTTAAGGAGGGGCCAGTCACTTACTGCATCTGTGCCATCGAGCATACCTTCAGTTTCTCGGTTGGGACTTGCGACGCTGCCGCAGTCAAGATGATCACGTCCAATGACAATCGGCGCAGAAATTTCTCCGCTACGAACAAGGTCGTTGAATGCCAAGCCCGCTTTGTCACGTTCGCCTAAGCCTAACCAGCAAATTCGAGAGGGTAATCCTTGGAATGCGACTCGATCTTGTGCCATAGTAATCCAGCGTTTAAGTGATTCATCTTCAGGGAAAAGTTCGAGAATCACTTCGTCAGTTTTTCGAATATCTTCAGGATCTCCTGAAAGTGCACACCATCTAAAGGGTCCGCGACCTCGACAAAATTGTGGTCGGATATACTCTGGAACAAACCCATGGAAATCAAAAGCGTTCTGTACGCCTGTATCAAGGGCACGTTGTCGAATGTTGTTCCCATAGTCAAAAGTTTTCGTTCCTTGCTTCATAAACCAAAGCATGTGTTCAACATGCGTCGCCATGGATTTCATGCTTTTCTTTACATAGAGTTCAGCATCTTCGCTTCGTAGCAAATCCCCTTCTTCTCGTGTTAAACCATCTGGATAATATCCAACGAGTGGGTCGTGTGCTGAAGTTTGATCTGTCAACACTTCTGGAATAATGTTTCGTTCTTTTAAACGTGCAAGAAGATCAACAATGTTACCGCAGTATCCAATTGAAATGGCTTCTTTATTCGTTTTCGCTTCGATTGCTCGATCGATTGCTCCGTCGAGATTATGATCGATCACATCAAGGTAGCGATCGTGCACGCGTTTTTCTAATCGTTCAATACAAACATCTGCAATCAAGCAAGTGCCATCATTCATTGTGACAGCGAGTGGTTGCGCGCCGCCCATGCCGCCACAGCCACCTGTGACTGTAAGTGTTCCAGCAAGGGTTCCGCCAAAGTGTTGCCTTGCACACTCAGCAAACGTTTCGTAGGTGCCTTGCAAGACGCCTTGCGTTCCGATGTAAATCCATGAACCTGCGGTCATCTGACCGTACATCATGAGTCCGCGATCTTCAAGATCATCGAAATGTTCTTGCGTTGCCCAGTGTGGAACGAGATTGCTGTTAGCAATAATGACGCGTGGAGCGTCAGTAGTCGTTCGTGCAATGCCAACTGGTTTGCCAGATTGCACAAGCAAAGTTTCATCTGGCTCAAGAGACTGAAGAGAGGCGATGATTGCATCGTATGCTTCCCACGAACGCGCGGCTTTTCCTCTCCCACCATAGACAACAAGGTCTTCAGGTCGTTCAGCAACTTCAGGGTCAAGATTATTCATCAACATCCGCATGGCTGCTTCGGCTTGCCACGTTTTACAGGTCAATTCACTCCCTCTTGGAGCATGAATTATGCGTTTTTGACTTGTTTTTTGAGTTGTCGTCATCTTGACGATGGTATCCGCTCTTGGCACTCTTTGCAGGCATATAATGATTGCTAGCACTAGAAAAAAGGAGAAGTACCAATGGCAACGCAAACTGAAATTACGATGAATCCTATTACGTCAGGAACTTTCTGCTGGAACGAAATGGCAACTCGCGACTCAAAAGCTGCTACTGATTTTTACTGCACTTTATTCGGTTGGGAAGCGACAGCGGATGATTGCAGTGGTATGGATTACACAGTATTTAAGAAAGACGGGCAACCCGTTGGTGGCATGATGTTGATGGATGAAAATTGGCCAGAAGACACACCTTCGCATTGGGGAAGTTACATCGCAGTTGACGATGTCGATGCAACTGCTGAAAAAATTAATGATTGTGGTGGCACATTATGTTGTGGTCCACAAGATGCAGGAGATGAGGGAAGGTACGCAGTGATGACTGATCCAACTGGTGCAACATTAAGTATCTACAAAGGTGGAGATGGAATGAACGCTGTTGGAGATGGAGCATTTTGCTGGAACGAACTTTTCACAAGTGACATGGATGCAGCTGGAGCTTTTTACGAAAAAATGTTTGGTTGGAAAGCAAAGGCAAGTGATACAAGTGCAGAACCATACTCTGTGTTTATGAACGGAGAGGCATGGGCAGGGGGCATGATGAAAATGCACTGGGAAGGAACACACTCTTGGCTAGGGTATGTCAGTGTTGAAGATGTTGACATGACGACTTCAAAAGCAGTTGAACTTGGTGCGCATGTATGTGTAGAGCCTTCAGATATCCCCGGAATTGGCCGTTTCTCTGTATTTACAGATACAGTTGGCGCAACAATTGCTGTATTTACCGGACTTTCGGAGTGCTGCTCAGGTGATTCTAGCTGTACTTAATCGCCGTTTCTCCAAGATAAACCTTGACACATCGGCTTGCAGGTTCATACTGGTATGAGATGATTGTGCGGAAAGACCAATTGATTGTTGTATGCCTTTTGCCATGCGCAGCAATAGCAGACATACGGTTTCACGAACCAAGCCTGTACCCTACTGGTGGTGGCACAACAGGTGTTTTTGCAGCTGACTTTGATGGTGATGGTGATATAGATTTTGCAACATCCGACAGATACACAGATTCTGTGACGATCTACTACAACGATGGTCTGGGTGTGTTTGAAAATAAAACAACTTTTTCAACAGGAGAGAACCCTCGGTATGTGGAGGGGAATGATTTTGATGGAGATGGTGATATTGATCTTTGCACTCCTGATTACAATAGTTCGACAACTACCATTTTGGAAAATGATGGCATGGGTCAGTTTTCTATGAGCCAACAATTTGAAATGTTTACTCCTTCGTACCTTTGGATTGACGATCTTGACCTTGATGGATTCAACGACATTATTACACTTCATTGGGATGAAAAGGCAAAAGGTGAGCCTCACCAAAACCCCGGCCTTGTTGCACCGTTATATAGCAATGGTGATGGAACATTTGATGTTGGAGAAACGGTATTCGTAGGAGTTCAGCCTCGCGGAGGGGATTCTGCCGATTTAAATAACGATGGTCTCATAGATGTTGTTGTTGCTGATATTTATTCACGAACAATTTCCATTGTGCTTTCGAATGGTCCGCGAAGTTGGGATCAAAGTGTTCAAATTTCTATGTGGCCTGGCACCCCTAGATATGTTGAGTTGGGAGATTTTGATGGAGATCAGGATATTGACATTGCAGCGTTAGATAAACTCGGTGGTCATTTTTGGATTTTGAAAAATGATGGGAATGCAAATTTTATATTATCACAAACAGTTGAAGTGAACGATGCACCTCACTCGATGGAAATTGTTGACGCCGATGATGATGGTGATTTAGATTTTATTGTGACACATGTCAATTCTGATACACAATTTGTTTTATATAACGATGGGACTGGGCACATTGAATCTATGCAAGGGCTTGTCATCGAGGGTGGACCAGCAGAAATTAAAATTGTAGACTTAAACGCTGATGGTTTATTTGACATTGTTTCAGCGAATGTAAACAGCGGAGATGAAGGCGCGAGTGTTCTGATACAAAAAGCGTGCATTGTTTGTGTAAGTGGGGAGTTATGCCCTCCAAATGCATATGATCTGAATGTTGTTACGGATTCGTTTACATCGATTGATATTCAATTGCTCGGAGACTCAGTCAACGGTAATGAACTAGATTACATTATTACGTCACTTCCAGACAATGGGGTATTGCGAGATATGAATTCGGTACTCATCACATCTGTCCCCTACTTTTTAATTGGAGATGCTGTTCAATTTGTTCCAACTAATGGTGACGTTGGCCAAGACACGTTCAATTACTTCGTAAATGACTGTGAGCTTTCTAATGTGGCGGAAGTTACAGTACAACTAAACCACATCTATCCAGATGAATGCAATTCTTCGTTCGAAGTATTTAATGGCTACACTGAAATATCAACTCACCAAGCGACGGATTCACCTGATCCGCACGATCCGTCTCTCTGTAATTCGACCAATTTTGGTGAATTGCGAAATGACATTTGGCTTAACTATTACGCATGTGAAAGTGGCAGTTTGTTGATAGATACATGTGGATTGATTGACTTCGATGTGGACATTGCTGTGTACTATGGCGATTGTTGTGGGCCAATTCAAATTGCATGTAGTGGGGAGAGTAACGGATGTAATGGTAGTACCACGATTACAATTCCATTTATCGAATCTGGTTTTCACTACTTCATAAGAATTGGCGGAGCAACGCAGGGCGCGGTTGGTTCGGGACTTATCTATATAGATGGACCTTCAGTCGATTGTGTTCAGTCTTGTCATACAGATATAAACTACGATGGGCTTGTAGGTGTTACAGATGTATTATTCATTATTGGAGAGTGGGGTAGTTCTTGTGGACCTGCGGATTTGAATATCGACGGCAATGTTGACGTAAGCGATTTATTAGCAGTGATCGGCACTTGGGGGCCGTGTATCGAGTGAATAGTATGATTTTGAAAAGCATTACATTTAGACTTATGTTACTTACACTTTGCACACAGTTGTGCCAGAGAGTTATTGCCAATGCAAGTGGAACTTCCTCGTGGGAACATCTAACATCACCCGAGGTCGATGGAGAAAATCATGAGAATCACCGAGGGTCTGCTTGGATTGATTACGACAATGATGGCTTTCTTGATTTGTACAGCGCCCACTTTGGTGCGTTTGATCCAAATGGAGAATACCTAGGGTCGGCAAACCAATTACTTCGAAATATAGGAGACGGAGTTTTTGTAGATGTGACAACATTTGAACTTGAAGCAAATTCGGGGTTATCCCATCATCCTGCTTGGGCTGATATTGATAATGACGGTCTTCCTGACCTTTTTGTAACACAAAGTTCAAATGGTGGAACAGAATACAGTGTGATGTTGCATCAAGATTCGACTGGGGTCTTTTCAATTATTACAGATGGAGATCTTCTACTCCCAGGATTATTGCCCCGTGGTATAGGTTGGCAAGATATTAATAATGACGGTCTCGTTGATATGTTAATAGCAATATCGGGTGGCGACTTCATGAAGAATCGTATGTTTGTGAATGCAGGTGGTGGAACTTTTGTTCGAGATGAGGACTTGTTCTCTGATGAGCAGAAGGAGAGTCGAAGTGTTGGATGGTGTGATTACAACAATGATAATCTCCCAGATGTGTATATCGTTAATGGTGCTGAAGACCATTGTGATGTGCCACAAAGAACAAATCAATTGTTCAAAAATCGTGGTAATGGTTTTTGGGAAGAGGTCGCTCAAGACGCTGGTGTAGATGAAATTGGACATGGACGAGGATGTGTTTGGGGAGACATCAACAATGATGGTTACATGGACTTATTTGTTGGTAATCAGAAAGGCTCGGATACAGGTGGTGGACACAATCGTTTATTTAAAAACAATGGTGATGGTACGTTTAGTGATATTACAATCACAGCGGGGTTGTACGCGTCGTACAGAACCAGGTGCGTTTCTATGGCGGACTATAACAATGATGGCTTTTTGGATCTTTACATTGTGAATTTTGGTGGTCAGTTTCCACCGAACCATCTTTTTCGGAACAATGGAGATGAGACATTCACTGAAGTAGCAAGTGGTACACCTGCAGCAGGCAACATTTGGAATGGCGATTCAGCATCTTGGACGGATTTTGACAACGATGGTTGGGTTGATTTATACATTGTTGGCGGAAGTGTAAATGTGCCAGGAATTGGGATGAATAGATTGTTGCGAAACACAAATCAAAATGGTAATCATTGGATTGAACTTGAATTATGCGGGACGATTTCTAACAGGTCGGCAATTGGTGCTCGTATCTCAGTTTCACATCTGAACGCATCAAATGAAATCGTAACACAGATGAGAGATATTCAAAGTGGTCCTGGATATAACTCTCAAAACATGCTTCGTGCTCACTTTGGCTTGGGGACGAGTACGCAAATTGTTAGTATGACAATCACTTGGCCTTCGGGCATCATGCATACTGTCAAGAATGTCTTAGTCGATCAAATCATCCGAGTTGTAGAAGACGAACTCGTTTTTGCTTATGACTGTAATCGGAATTGCATTAATGATTTGGTAGATATCGAAGATGGGTCAAGTAATGACATCAATTGCAACGGTATTCCAGATGAATGTGAGGGTCATGTTGACCCATGTATCTGTGAAGGTGATGTAAACGGAGACGGCGTTACGAATGTGACGGATCTCCTTGCGATTGTTGCCGCTTGGGGTTCTAACGACGCAGATGCAGACATTGATGGTGATGGTACCGTTGGCGTAAGTGACATACTTATCGTGATAGCGGGATGGGGCGACTGCCCATAATTAAACTGAACGTTCGCAAATGTAGTACGTACGGTCATATTGTAAATTGGAGATAACATGATTCTCGCAATTTTTATCACAGCACTGTTCGCTACAAATCCTGTACTCAGCCAAGAGAGGCTGCCACTTGATTTTATTCCTACAAAAAGCGTACATTCTATCGATTATGCATCGCTTATTGAAGAAGATCTACAGCGTGAACAGAGTGGGCTACCATTTCGATTTGCTCAACCCAATAGCGTGTCAAGTACGCCAGCAACCCACGGTTTGTGGGAACAACTAGATGGTGGTTGGGGTAGTTGTTAACGCAATAGCGATTCAATAGAGGCAATGTCATCAGAAGGTGATCGATCGCAGTTTCTTACTGGTACAACTTCTCGTATTTTTTCGTACATTGTTTCAACCGCGTCACCACTGTGTAGTGGACGGTGATGATCAAGCGCATCGCACCCAACGAGATCAACGGATTGACGCAGTAATAAACCAGAAGTTGCACCCATCGAGTTGTAATCTTCAATACCACCAGAGGTTGGAATATTTGAAACACTTGCGGGCATCGAAAGTGTTCGAAGTTCAGCGCAACATGCTGCAGCAGAATACTGCACAATCATAAGCCCGCTTTCAACGCCGGGGTCACATGCTAGAAAAGAGGGAACATCATTGTGTATGCAATGGCCGGACAGAATCCAGTCGACACGTCTCTCGGCGATGCCTGCGATATGACAGAGGGCAATGCGTAGTTCGTCCATTGCAATTGCAAGAGGCATGCCATGGAAGTTCCCACCAGATATGATTGCATTGTCAGCAGGGAAGACAAGCGGGTTGTCGGTTACTGCGCCAAGTTCTGCAGAAATTATTCCGGTGATTCGTGCGATGGCTTCAATTGAGGCGCCCAGCACTTGGGGTGAACAACGGAAACTGTAAGGGTCTTGTACACGTTTATCGTCTTCTTTGTGAGAAGGGATAATACTTGAGTTCTTAAGGTGGTCTCGGATCGATGCAGCAACTGTTTGTTGACCACTTTGTCCGCGAGCAGCGTGAAGTCGATCATCGAGATACGTATCTGTGGCTTTGGCTGCATCAATCGACATGGCTGTTGCGATGACTGCGGCCTCACAAATCACTGAGATGTCAGTAAGAGCAAGTGTTGCTATCGAACTCATCATGTGCGTTCCATTGATGAGCGCAAGCCCTTCCTTTGCAGTTGGAACAATTGGTTCGAGTCCAGATGCTGCAATTGCAGCTTTCCCGGGGATTACTTTTTCGCCAAGTTTTGCGTTGCCTTCTCCGCAGAGTACGAGAGCAAGGTGTGCAAGTGGAGCGAGATCGCCTGAAGCGCCCACTGACCCACGCGAAGGAATCACTGGGGTAACATTTGCATTTAACATACCTGCAAGTAGTTTTGCTATGTCAGTGCGAACTCCACTATGACCACGACATAAACTCGCAGCGAGAATCACCATCATTCCTCGCACGATCTCATCTGGAAGAGGTTCGCCTACTCCAGCGGCATGGGATCGCAGGAGATTCATCTGTAGATTTGCCAACTGCTCTGTGGAAATGGGTGTTGTCGAAAGAGCTCCCAATCCAGTGTTGATACCGTATGTTGGTGTTGAAGAAGCCGCGGCTTCTTCAACGGTTGCTCTGGATGCCACCATCAGTTCAAGTGAATGATTACCAATTGTGACCTGTAAACCCTTGCGAGCAACGGCGACTACGTCAGGGCCTACAAGTGCGCCTCCATCGAGTACGAGTGTTTCTTGATCCATCAATACAGAATAGCATGGTGCTTGGCACTAGGTTGTTCCCAAGGGATACCCTAGTGCCAAGCACCAATGCTAAGATGCACGAATGGCGGAATGGATAAAAACAGCAATTCTCATCGTGATGTTGGCATTGGCAGCACTCGTTGGATCAACCGGAGCCCTGTGGCTCGGTTCACCGCGTGGTGGTCTTGGACCAACAATTTTTCAAGCAATCGAGCCTGTTTCAGCCTCGATTGCGATTTTGATTGTCATTGCTGTTGCATCGCTATTTGGCATTCTTGTGGCAAAAGTCTCTACAGCTGCAAGTGGTATGTTTGTAGTGGGATTTGCACTATTCGCCCTTGCAATGAGAACCCAAGGCGTTTCGGAATACATCTTTTCCGAAGGGACCGCTTCATTACTCATGATCGAAGCAATAGGAATCAGCCTTGTGATTCTTGGTAGTTCCATGATCATCTTTCGCTTTGGCGGGCAACTCAAAGACGTACCTTTCAATCAAGAGGAATGTTGGGATGCACCTTTTTCACCACGATCTATTGGGATGACCTTACTCGTCTCCCTTGCAATGTTGCCGATGATTTGGCTCGTCGCTGTTTTGCCATCCAAAGGACAAGTCATAGGAGCAGCGGTAATGGGCGGGATTGTGGTTGCTTGTCTTGCGAGAAAGTTTATACCGCATCTTCAACCAATCATCCTATTTGCAACTCCAACAGCGATTGCAGCGGTTGGTTACCTCGTCGCAAATTCAATGGGTATCAGTGATATCGCATTTACGCAAAACAAAATTTCGCCGTTGATCTTTCCCATGCCACTTGAATATGCAGGGGGTTCAATCATGGGCATAGCAATTGGCCTAAGTTGGGGCACGTCTCTTGCTAAAAAAGTCGGTCCAGAAACATGGATTTCAATGCCAAAGGTATGATGCCAACTGCCAAGATAGGTTACGTTGAATTGCATAGACCGGGACGATGGACGAAATTCTCCCTTTCCTTTGTCATTATCTTTGTCATTATCTTTGCCACTGTTCTTGGTGTTGGAATTATTAACATCCAGAGGTGGTATGGGTTAGCTGGGCTTTTTGTGATCTTGCCAATCACTATCATTCTGATTGATGTACGCTCAAAAAGAAGGGTACTCAAGTCGAAAAAATTAGATGAGTTGGCAAGTCAGTTACATAAACTATCACTTCGTTGGTTATATTTCACCAGTGGCAAAGGGATTACTCCTTGGCA
>JYMV01047610.1_pt1 | contig 14109 bp, 9 predicted proteins | sample 338911 | NCBI WGS metagenome assembly JYMV01 (sample SAMN03354496, study PRJNA234377) | hydrothermal vent metagenome | biome: Deep sea; feature: Hydrothermal plumes at the Eastern Lau Spreading Center, Western Pacific Ocean; material: Seawater | place: Tonga | collected 2009 | depth 2000 m m
TGTAACCATTTCGTTTGAAGAGCCACGATGTACTGTTTTATTCTCGGGCAAGGTTGATTACTAAACCGTAACCGTTTTATCTGTTTTGGTATACAAATGCGACCTAAAACTTTCAGAAAATAATCAAATTTCTCATGGTAATCATAACGTGAAGTCAGAGACCCAGCAATTCTGAACATGTGTTCTAAGAAATATGCAATTTCTGGATCGATTCTACGAAGTGGTAACGACCTCCATCTTTGCATTGCTCTTTCGTACTTCTTTGCACTCAGTTTTCTATTTGACATTATTTGTCGTATGTCGTCCACAAATTCGGTACATAAGTAAACTTCTTTGACAGGGTCATAGATATCGTGTGTTATATCAACGAGAGGAATATGTCGAACTGATTCCGAAGGTGCAGACGTCGAAGCAATAGAAATATGACGTTGTTCAGGGGGAACTGTACGTCCTACAGTTGGATCTATAACTGCTTGAATACCAGCGACTCTTGTTTGAGGCCCTGGTGGTCCAATAGCTGATGTTCCAATAGATGGTCCAATAGCTGATCCAATAGCTGATGGGCCTAGCCCTGCAGTCTGGATGCCTGCTACCTGTTTTTCGACAGGCTTTTCTAAAGTCGGGGGTATTTGTTTTTGAAGAATGATTTCTTGGCGAGGCCCACTTTCGCAAATCAGCTGTTGCCTATTATATACTGGTTCACGCTCTCTGTTTTTCAAAGCCCTTTTCACCCACGGGTCCCCGTAGCTTCGTCTCATGGTCTCTAGTTCTTCGACTGAGAAATTACCAAGCATATAATTTTTGCTACCTAGCACCTCAGCGTCTTGGAACCTTGCTTTACCCTCCCGATAGTTTTTACATAGTTCCTGACTCCGCTGTAGACAAGCAGTGACCGCTTTTAATTCGTGCAGTTGACTCGGTGTCCAGATAGCATTTTTCCCACATTTCTGAAATTGTGAAAGGTCCTTTTTACTAAAAGTTGCCATGAAATCTCCTTGCCGTGAGTGTTCGAAAGCTTTCCAGAGTCTTTGGTTCACTTCCAATTCTTTTAGCGTCATCTGCATGAGATGGAGCTTTTCACACATGAGTTTTCTTCTGAAAGTCATGTTCTGAATTACTGTAGCTTGTTTTTTCTTCAGTTTAGCGTTGCTGAGAGGAACAGGAGTACAGTAAACTTCGTCTGGATCGAACAATATGCATTGAGAGGGGTCTTGTACAGGCATAACAGGAATATCGAAGCGAGGTTTTTCTCTTCCTCCACCACTCAAGGCCCCGTCGTCTTTTATTGGAGACACTGGTGGTGTTTTCTGCGGACTCGGAGGAGGTGTTTTTTTTGTAGGGTTCTCAAAGCCAGGTGTTGTTTTTGTAGGGTTCTCAAAACCAGGTGTTGTTGCTAGAAATTGGTCTCGTGTTTCTACCATTTCTCGAATCAGTTCATCCTGTTGTCTTAACTCATGTGCTTGGTCGTACAAAGCGTCCTGATATGCTGCGTCTCTGTCCATTTCGTACCTGTCGTTCTCTGCTTGTCCCCATTCCTCCTGCGTCTGTTCTCTTCCTCGAGAAGGAGACCTTGTTCTTCCTCTGGAAGGAGACCTCGCTCTACCCCGAGAAGCCGAACGAAGGTCTTGAACAACCCTACCAACTCTTCCAGGACGAACCTGCAATGTTCCTTGACCAGGTATGTGGGGGAACCTGGGATTGCGTTGTCTTCTACCGTCAGCACCAATACGGTCAGGTCTTGAATACCTCCCACGACCTCCTCCAAGCACCCCGCCTTTTTTTTCATCTTGCAAAGCATCTTGTGACAAAGTCAAGACTTTCTGCCAGTTTTTGTCCTTTGCAAGTTTCTTTAAATCGGTCTGTGCTTTGACCTCAAGAACGCCCAAGAGGTGAAGAAAATCTTTAATGGCTAATCGGAGATCCTTAGTTTTCAACATGTCCAAGCGTTTGCTCCAATTCGGACGCTTTTCCAGTTTACAAATCGACACTTTGGAGAGGACTTTTCCAGGTTTGCAGGCTTCATAAAAGGCTGAACGACGCTCTTCAAATTTAACATCTTTTGCCCACTTTAAGAGAGTTTTTCGTGTTTGTGTCTTGATTTTTAGCTTTTTGAGTTGAAAAAGTTGCTGCAACTCTGTAAAAATCTCCATTTTGTTTACTTTTACTCAAAATTTGTGAAAAGTTGACGAACATAATCATCTCATAATCTGTCAGTAATCTAGATTTAGATTAACGGGTTTTAATCCCTTTTGAGACACGGTTTGTCAGAAATTTATAAATTTATGTTACCAGATACCATAGTAAACAGTGTTTCCGTTCCTAAAACTCGATAATTAACGATTATCTATTTTTCAACTTTTCAAGGACCCCCCAAAAGCTCAATTCCTATCAAATTGTCGATAATATACTCCAAAAAGCGTATAAAACGCTCACTTTTTTCAAACATCCGCTTATAATAATCAATAATTCTCAAAATGTCGTCAGGCAAAAGTTCAAGCAGACAACCCATTTTCTTATGTCAATAAACCGATTAGACACAGTTGAACTACAGTCCTATCGGCAGTCGTGTGTCGATTACTGGTTACCCACTTAACAAACTGTGTATAATTCAATTGATATTTAGCACATCGAACAGCGGCCCAGCAACCGCACGTTCTAATCATCTTGATATGGGCTTGCAATTTTCTAGTACTTGGGACCGCTTTTATGCTTTTCATGAAGCTTGTGAGCCGATTATCACCAATCAAAGCATCTAACATTGGCCAACGCAAAGCTAGGCTATCAAAGAAATAATATTTGTTTTTTAGTTTGTGAAGCACCGTCCAGTGTCGTTGTACTCCTCCATTGTTGGTAGCCGTTATCAGAATGCATGCACAGTCATGCTGTCCTATGAGTCTCTCCACTGTGTATTTCCCTCGTATGGTTTCTAGGTCAACGTACAAGATTGAACACCCACGAATTCGTCCTTTTATAATTCTGGAGATGTCCGCAAAAGACAAAGGCTTTGATTCGTCTAAAGTGATTTCGGATTCGAGCGTTCCCATCGAATTATTTATTTCTCGGAAGAATAAATGAGCGGAGCAGTAATCGTTGACGTTAATACAAAAAGTTGCACGTTTCTAACTCTAACCACTTACAACGGAGACAAAGGAACAGTGATACCTGCAAATTGCAGCATTAGAAAAGATGAACCCTTCCTTGATTCAGACAGAGCTTTTATCGCTTGTGAATCTTGGCGACTCAGTGTAGCTCCAAATAAACACGGCATAATATACGCAGAGATTCCCTGGACGTATTATATTACATGCGACCAAGCTGTGACACAACAACAAAGAACCGATGATGAAAAAAATGATGCTGAAATGATCCTTATGACACGAGATGATCACCCAATACAATTTGTAGACGTTATGCAGGACAAAAAAATAATTCCAAATAAACAACAGTTGACAATCAAATGTGGACTGGCAAGCATAGCTCGGACTCTTGATATAAATTTACTTTCTAACCGATTATTGAAGTTCATGAATCATCAAATGTTAACCAAGGGAAGTGTTGTTCAGTTGACGAATCCTGCAATCGGAAACGCAGATCCCCAAAAATATTTGTACACTTTTTTAGATAACCCATTGGACAAGCTTACAGGACCTGGGTACGGAAATCAAGGACTGTTAAAAATCCCTGGCTTCTATGTGTACAATACTGGTTCGCCAACATTTGCTAACTTTTTACCATCACAATTTGAGACACAGGTACAATACATCCGTTTCAGAATCAAAAAAAGTCAAGTACCTAATATGACCAAGGCAGATTTGAAAAGGTACTTTTCTAGACAACTGTGGTTGTTTAGGGAAGTAAATGCGAACGCTGTTATTGCTAGGGCAAGTTTCCAAATTTTTGGACCAATGTTTTGCCGAACAAATGATGATACCCAAACGATAGTCTCAAATGGACATAGGTCTCCTATTCAACAGATTTATTGTAAAAACGGTGGCACATTCGCTCAAGGGACTCATGTATTTCAACTGTACTCGGACACAGACGGTCTCCACGAAAAGAGGTCGACCATAACATTAATTTCTGAATTTGTGTTTTCTGAAGGTGATTACTGGTGGATACATCTTTGTGGAATGCCAACACCTGCAGGTGCTAGCGCCACAGCAGCTTTTCCTCGTCCCTTCTTTGCGAACCCACCCAATTCAGACTATATGTACTACGCATACGACATGGGTGCTGACCCTGATGATCTGACTTCTAGTCTCAAATTAACAGATTACCTGTTTAGCACTTGTGAAGTTACGGTGACCAATTTAGCGAAGGACCCTGTTCCTGCACCTTTCAATGATCTCCCGAATGCTGAGACAACGACCAAACCATATCTGGTACACAAATTACAAGAACGAATCAGGGTAACCCGCAGAGCCACTGAAAATACCCCAATCTTGACTTTTTCACCAAACGACTTCATGCAGTACTTTAATTGTGGATTTGGTGATGAACAAGAGCAGCCTTATGTCTTGTGTACGAGCCCAAATGGTGGTTGGCGTATAGTTGTACTGTCTGATAATGTTTCATCACTGATTATTTCGAAACAGATGGTCGATGACATGGGCTTAAATAATTTCATGACCATCGAAGGGATTGAAAACAAAAGTGGCCTACTTTCCGAAACTTTCCCAGTCGTTGTAGAAATAGAGCCTGACACAACTACACAATTTTGGTCATGGTCTTGGAAGGAAGATTTTAGTAATATCAGTACGGCGCAGTCTCTTTTACAAACACGGAATTATCAAGAGTTTATGAAAATTACAAGGGAGGGCGTCGATGTTGCACCTTTGACAAACACAGACGAGGCTCCTCAGTATCTACGTACAGTAGACGAGACAACTGAACGAAAATACTACGAACTAGTTTCAATGATCCAAGAGGATGTTGTTCAGACCGACATCAGTACGGTTAGACACCCTGGGCAGTTAAAAATAGACGCCGACGGTGTTGAGTACTACGAATTTATTGGAATAAAAAAGGGCAGCTATATCGGAAACGATTCCACAGTGAGCATAGGGTCTTTCAGTAAGTACGAAAGTATCCGAATCATTGTTCCGTCTGGGTTGTCTTTCGAACCTCAAATCGCTCAAAACAGTGACGCTAGAGTGCTCTCGGAGTTACGATTACCGTTTCAAAACTCTGCAGAAGTTCAGCAGGGTTTTATGAAAAATGAGCCGTTGGTCATGAGCACCGAGTCCGCTTTCCTAGGTGACCTGACCTGGTCTAATCCACCTTCGGGGTTGCAGTATTTACCCATCACCACTCAAGGGGGGATTTATGACCTCGAAGTTGCTGTCGAACTGATCAGCCGAGATCCTGACCTCGCCCCAGTTCGTGTACAGCTTGGGTATAATCAGATCTTCCAAATAAAATTAAGGTTTTTAAATCGTAACTAAACAATGTCTTTAGTGCAAATTAAAGCAAGTGCCGCTCACCGAAAACGTTCAAAAGCTGTAGAAAGGTTAAGAACCTTCGGTAAAAGTTTTCACAAGAAGACAAAAGACCTGGAAGAACTCGAGACTGGTTGGTCAGAAGGTGGTACTCGTGCAATATCTGAACGGTTGAAAGCTAGTATACAAACAGACGAGTACGCAGCTAGCATTCCAAAAGCTGCTGATATTTTTAGTCCACCTAGCAGTCCGAGAACCAGGGCAAGTCGTGCAAAATTCGTTCCCAGTACACCTCCGAAACTCAGGTTACCAAGTGCGGCGGAACTAGCTCGAAGTCGACCTGGACGCTCCAAAGCTACAACTCGTGCGCAAGCAAAAGATAGAAGTAAACAAAGACAAAAAAAAGCTCTCAAAATGATTGAAATCGAGGACACCGAAGACGAAGATGTACCTCGTAGACCTTCAGGTGGTGGTGGAAAAAAACCACCAGGGGGTCCGATGAGATCACGTTCTGTAGGGCCACCGAAAAAAAAGAAGAAGAAGAAGAAGAAGAAAAAGAGCTCTGGTGATGAATCTGATGAAAAAGACCCCACCAGAAATGTTACATTACGCAGGGCCCAAAGACGGTCATTTCAAAGTGAGGAAAAAAAAGAAGAAGATGATCCATTGAGTGTGGCAGCCAGAACTAAACGACGGAAGACTGAAGCACGAAAAAAACAGGCAGCACGAATGAAGCAACTTAGATTCAGAGGAAGAGCAAAAAGGGCGCTTGAACCACATGTGCAACAACATTTGACACGCCGTGCTTATCTCGCTATCAGAAAAAGACAGAAAGCTGGTTTGAAATTATTGAAAGAGGGACAAGATGTGAAAGACCAAAAAAGGAAAACCGAAGAAGCTTTTGCGAAAACATTTGTGGGAAGACGTTATAGTGCCCAGAGCCAAAGTGAAGGGGCGATAGCTAGGGCTCGACTTCACAAACAGCAACGAGCTCAGTTCAGAAAAGCGAAGCGACAAAATCGCCAGCACTACGCAGGTCTCGGTATGAAAGAAGCTCGACTTCAGATCAAGGAAGAGGGACCTGGGGTATTTTCCGTTCGCTCTACAGGTATGAGTGCCAAGGTTCAAAAACACGTTCAACTTTTACTGAACAGAATACAAGGGTCAATCACAGTCAATGGTCAATCGATGGACAAAAAAAAAGCTTACAAAGTTATTATTGACATATTGACAAAACATCTAAGTGCTCAAGTAAAAATTGTTCAGTAAAAAAAAACGATGTTTAACGTTAAACAGAATATTAACACAGCTCTGACTGACCGTATTATGGAAAAAAGAAAATGTAAACGAAGTAGCTGTCGAGTCTATAGTTCGAATCTCAGAAGAATCAATAAAGAATTCAGTGAAGAACCTTTTACTGTAAATTTGAAGTGGCTTCAGAAAGATGCTAAAGTTATTCTAGCGAAAATCAAACGTCTGAGCTCTGTGAATAAACAAAGGAACTTTGTCTCTGCTTCTTTGATAGGTTTTGATTTACTGAAAGACACAAAGAACCAGGAAGTTTACAACGCTTATCTGAAAGTTTTGAACAAAAAAAAAGCAGAACTTCAGCGTTCTGGAGAGATGACGGAAAAAGAAAAACAGAAGTTTGTTCCCTGGAAGCAGATAATAAAACTTAGGCGTCTTCTTGGAAGAGAGGTTAATTTATCACGACTATATCAGAGGGAAAAAGTTACGAAGAAAGATTTCCAAAAGCTACAAAGGTACCTAGTCTTGATGTTAATGACTGAGTTACCACCTGTTCGGAATGAGTACGCTGATGTAACTATAATGACAGATAAAGAACAGAAAGAGTCAACTGGCAAAAATGTTCTTCTGACTTCTCGAGGTGGCTACAAATTCATTTGGGTAAAGTACAAGACTGCTGGCACGTACGGTAAGATTGTTATTTTCGTACCGAAATATTCCAAAAGTCTCCAACGATTACTAGTCAAGCACGTAAAGTATCTTCGGAAACATTTTCCAGGGAACAAAGCACTTCTTTTGAACCAAAACTTCGGTCCTTTAACTAGGAACGCACTCACGAAGTACCTCCAACGTTTATTTAAAACGTATTTCAAAAAAAACGTGAGCACGACTGCAATCAGACAAAGCTTTCTGACCAACAGGTATTCTAAATCCGCACTAGAAGAGCACAGTGATATCGCTAGGGCAATGGGACACAGTAGAGCTACGCAACAAGCAGACTACGTTAAGAAGATTTAAGCTTTTCTAGTTGTCTTTCTAGGTCATCCAGCTCTATTTTGTGCTCTTCGTTGAGCTCAATAATCAGTTTCCTTAGTTCTTTTTTGTCTCGCATCAGTTCTTTTAACTGGTCTTTGCTGTTCATCATGGTGTCATACCAATTTTTGCAGAAGAAATACTCCAGGCTAGTTATATTTTCCTGTCTTCTACGTCCTCTCTGCTCTAGAACACGTTTCAATAAAGTTTGAAACTCCTTGAACTCCGCCATTTTCATCATAGAAGTGTATTGATCTGACATTTTTAGTCTCTCATAAGATATTTCAGGGATTTGACACACTAAATATATGTTTGACACACTTAATTTTTGACCTCCCGCCCACTACAAGGTTTTATGGTAGTTTTTTTTAGGAATACTTTCAGTCTTAATGAATTAAGTGTGTCAGTAAGTGTGTCAGTAAGTGTGTCAGTAAGTGTGTCAAGCTAAAAATTAGAATTTACTGGTACCCACTTCTGAAAAAAAAAATTTCGAGTTTTTAGCTTGACACACTTACTGACACACTTACTGACACACTTAATTTTCTCTTTTAATAAACAAACCAAACCCTTACTTGGTAAAATAAGAGGAAAAACACCTGGTGCACACGAAGCCCAAAATTAAGTGTGTCAAAGTGTGTCAAAGTGTGTCAAAACGGATATTTAGTGTGTCAAAAGGAAACATGACTTCAGAAACCAGTGGTTTTCCAGAACCTTTGCTCTGGACAGCACTAGGAACGTTGATAACGGCGATTATCGGCGGGGTGTCTTGGCTCTGTACAAAAAAATGTCGTAACCAGGAGTGCGAAATCAACAGTGGATGCTGCCGATTCCATTCTGACAGTCGTTTAAAACAGACAATTCGGGAAGAAATAGCTCGAGATCGCAAAGTACGAGACCTTGAAAGCCAAACAGACGTCCCTAGTGACGTTGAAATTGTTAATCTAAGCCATAGTTAGGACTCTGATCAGAAATCGCCGAACGACTGACTCGGAGAGTCTGCATGGCCGTGTCGGTAAAAACGTTTTTATTAGCCTTGGATCGTGACTTGTTCAGGGTGGTGCCAGTAGTCGCCGTTAATCACCCAAGGATGATAAGAAAGAGGCCCAAGACTACCACCTTTGGGGGGAACAGAACTCTCTAAGGGTATACCATGTGGACCCTTTGGTGTATCGCTCTGTGTATTTTGCCCAGGAGCCCTTTGGACGGTACTGGATTTTTCTGGTGCCTTTACTGGATTACTTAATGCTTGTTGTTTTTGGAGGATTGGTATAACATCAGTCAGTATCTTGTTTGTAAAATGTGTAAGTATATTCATTTTCTGATTGGCTGTACTTGCAGCATCCAGACCACTTTGCATTTGGTCTATGTACCACCAAGTTGATGGGTCAACTTTGTTACCTAGGTTCGTTTTTAACTGAGATATAAGTGATTTCAATGATTTCTCAGTTGAAATAACATTCATATTATCATTGTTATTTTCTAGAGCTCGTGCTTTAGTTAACATACCTGCATTGTCCCAACTTTGCATTTGTTGGACTTGTTGATCTGCCTTTTCGCCTGTTTTTTTTATAAGTTCAGAATTTTGCGACTGTGTTTTTTGAAAATAACGTTGGAGCCTGGGGTCTTTTATTCTGTCGGCCATGTAAGTCTGGAAACTAGATACTCCCGAAGAGACTTGCCTTCTCGGGGCATTCCAAACTTTATCAAGGCCCTTTTGTAAGGTGTCTTGTAATCCTGTTATTTGAGAAATTATTCCAAAACCAGGGATAACTTTCCCAATTACATCAGCCGCAATAGGAATAATTAGCTTCTCTCCAATACTCCCAATGGCTTTGTTGAAATCAGCTACCCCACTCCAAACATCACGTGGTGGCGGTGCAAATGGTCCAGCGATACTGGCTTCGCCATATTGGCCACTGTGTTTCGCATTTAGTGATTTATTTGTGTATTCGTTAGTCGAGTAAGCATCATCGTCAAGGGTCACGGCGTATTTGACGTCAGCCATACTGTTTATTGTGATTTTTTTGTACCCGTCTGAACTGTCGTCATCAGTTACCGAAAACATCGAATAAACTGGGGCTGACGGAACACCAGTAATCATTATAGCTGGCCCGATTCCGTAATTCTGACCTTGCTTAATCAGTTGTGCTGAATTCGGCAAAGCTTTTCCATTACTTGTTAAAAAAACCTTAACGCCTGAATTTGTATTTACGTACAGTTGGTTGTTCCCCATGTCTTGTAATATTTTGACGCCGAAAGATAACTTGCTGCCCTTGTTTCCCCAATCCACAGAATCAACACCTGTCGCCCCCTGTGGGGCACCTTTATAAGTGTTTGTTAATCCGAGTGCCTGCATCTTTGACGTATCGTTAACCGAGTAAGTTGTTGGTGCAGAATCCATAACATTCCCCATCTTTATTTTTTAGAGATAAACAAATACGAAGTATGAGCTTTCAATACACACGTGATAAAAAAGCTGATATCCAGCAATTCACCCCACAGAAAACCGAGCCAATATATGAGTACGTGTATAGAAAGTTTCAGTGTGAAGAAGACGTGGTTGGGAAAGTTAAAGAGAAAGGATTAACTCAACTATCTTGGAACATTCACACACCTCAAGAGGATTTTGTTTGGAAATCTGTCAGGTTACACATGCCTTTCAGGATTTATTGCAAAAACAATCAAACTAACGTCTCGATGCGTTTGTCTGACCGTAACCCCGCATGCAATGTGGCAATTTCCAGCTCACCAATGAAAATGTTTACGGACGTCCAATTGATAATGAATGGCAACATGTTCTCGATCCAGCCCAATTTTTTCCAAACAGTTATCGATACCTGTTATCAATCTCGTGACGAAACGAGTTATATTTCGAACATGTCTTTGAAACCAAACGCTAATAGAAATCTTCGACACGCTGCGGAATCTGGGGGCATATTCCCTGTGCTTCCAGTAGACGCTAACGCCGATCCTCAGTATGTTCAAATTGAAGATGCATATTCTGTAACGGGTAATTCAGCCTTCGATTTGACTTTTTCGAACCCTGGCTTTAATCGCAGAGTGGCAAATTTTCAAACTGACCTCGAAGGGAGTGCCAGTTACGCCGATACTGACGTGATATCTTACCTCGACATCGGTCCATTTATGAACAAAGTGAGAAAGACAGTTGATGGCCAACCACAGTATAACACCGCTATTCCTTTTGTCAAAGACTTTTCTTTGAAATTAATGCTCGACCAGCGGGAGTCTGAATTTGATAGGCAAAAGGGAAATGATTATAATGAACAATGGCCTGGACGGGTTCTGGCGAGTTCATTGCTTGAGTTCGCAACCCCCTGTAACATGAACCATATTGGGTCAAGTAATCTACCAGACCAAAACTGGGCTGAGCTTTTTGAATTTGAACTCCGTGAAAAGCCCTTTTTGGAGGTGTGTTATGTCAAGATGGGTACTGACTTACTCGACACATACAAACTTCGTTACATAGACTACCAGTTTGAAAACAGTGACCCTTTTAGTTTTTCGTTTCCAGCTCTTTCAGGCCAAGGGGACGAGCGATTACAAGTTGATTCTATTCCCGTAAGAATCAATAGCAGACTTCTCGAAGTAGCCTCGAAAGTCTATGTCTGGGCAGAGCTTGCACAAGAGTACAAAAAAAGTTTTTTTTTGGGAGGAACTCAGCGGTGCTGTAAGATTGATAAATTGCACCTTAGGATTAACAACAGAAACGACCTACTTTTTGAACCAAGTCAGGAGATGTTGTTCGACAATTTCAAACGATTAACGGGCAACCCGTGGGGAATCAGTACGTGGCGAAAGTGCCCGATTTATGTCTTCGACCCAAGTACATTTGGCCTAGACGCCTATAAAACGGGTCAAGCACAGATGATGCATTATGAATGGGACTTTCAAGTTCAGCCTACCGAACTTTTAATTGAAGAGCTTTCGCAATTAAATGAGAGACAAGCGTTGAAAAGCATGGGGTACACAGAGGATCTTCAGTTTGTTAATGTTCTTCAGCCCCCTATCACCCCAGCTCAGCTCAATATAACAGTACCAGACAGAGGGGATTTCAAGGTGTGGCTTCGACATTATCAAAATTGGGTACCTGCCCCCGATGACACAGTTGTTACAGGGCAAGATGCAAATGGTGATAATATTTTTGGCCCTAGTACTTGGTCTGGAACAAAAAAGCTTATAGATAGTGCAAGTCAATCGTTTTCTGGGCATCAAGGAACAACCTGGTTTGAATTTGGGCTTAGTCGATTTCAAGCCAGTGCCATAGCGGGTAGTCACGAACTGTTCGTTCAATCTTTGAAAGGTAAAACGATGGCCCAGTTATGGACTCAGATTCTTAATGGACGGTACCTAAGAGCTTCATATGTGGAACATCCAGTCGTTGCAAATCATAATAGTGGAGAAATCATGAGCATTCGACGAGTAATAGGACACCATATGCGATTAGACAATTATATGTGGGGACTTGTAGATATTCGAGTCGGTAACCATATGCATTTAATCGACTTAACTGGGGGGCATGGTGGCGAAAGATTTTACCTGGTTTGGGCAGGTGAAAGTAATTTGTTTACGGTGACGAACGATGACTACCAAACTGGCCTTCCTGGAGACGTTAAAACTCCGAAACAGTTGTTTAATCGAATGGCTGATTATAATTTTACAGAAGCCGCTGCAGGTCGTGACCCATGGGTTGCTGGAAAAAAACCTATAATTGGTGAACAAGGATTTATAACAGGAAAGGTGACCCAGATAAACGAAAACGGCACTGTTGGGACATTTGCTTTTAATACAGGCGATGAAGATTTTGCACCTGCGGGAACCCAAGGTGTAGCACCAGCTCGGCGGGCATATTATGTTCGTGTGGCAGGGGCCATTATCACAGGTATCGTTAATACTGGGGACGAAGATGCTCGACGTGGTGCTAATAATGACTTGTATCGAAGGGGAGGTTGGAGACCCTCGCCGATTGGTGATAACAGCACCTATTTCCCCTCTGTTCGTCAGTTAGTAGGGGAAGATGGGGAACATTACAGATGGGTGGCTTTCCAGTTTATACCAAATGCAATGACAGGGACCGATGGAGATAACACTGGTCTTTTCCTGGATGGAAACGCAAACGGTGTCCCAATTGGAGACATTTCTCGTTTTATGCCAAATAACAACGGAAGTAGAATCGGGGATATCGGCAGAGAAGTTCATGTCCTGCATTGTGCCCTTGAACGAAACCACTTTAACACCCAAACTAACCAGGCCGTTACAGACTACGGGGAACCAGTATTAGCACAAGGTGGGAACCCTCTTGACGCTGGATACGGTGCACTGGCACGCTATGGAAGGCAATTCCGTGGAGCTGATGCCGATGATCTGACAAAACAAGGCAATACATTAAAATTTCAGGCAAACGTGTTATATGAGTTTGGGCAGAAGCGATACATTATTCAACGTGACGGCCATATGCTTAAAAGCGATGAAGATTATCCAAGCATCATGATTGATAGAAATGTTGTTCCTGGTAAGACGACTTTCGGTACCAAACAATCCGTTCCAGTTCTGAAAAGGTCTGGAAGGTTGAATAGGCAAGATGAGTTTTATGAACAACATTAATTTTTTCGCATCTAATAAAATGGCATCTTTGACAATTCAGAAATTTCAAGGAATTCTTGTTCAAAGCGATCTTGAATGTGAAGGCAGTATTGCTTCTAAACATGGAGTTTTTTTAGGTAATTTGTTTATAACGGACCGTCATGGTTTCAAAGTGTATCGCCGAAAAAACACAGTACCATTGAGTGTACAAGGCTTTCAAGACGCAGACACAAGTTTTAATGTGGGTGATGCTGACACATGTGTTGCTTGGTATAATAAAATGTTGATCGAAGGCTTTGTTCAAAGAATAGATGAGATCTTCCCTGTTCAACATCTTTATGAAGATTTTACCGAAATTGATTATAGCAAAGAAGTTCAAAGTTTAAAAACTCGACTTGACCAACTTGATTTAGTTAACATGTTAGACGCAGAATTCGTTGCTGCTCTCCAGAGCGGGGGTGCTGCATACACCGAAATCGCTTCTCAAGTTTCGGCGGAAACAAGTGCTAGACAACAAGAGGACACTGGGATCAAATCAAGATTGGATTTAATCGAAGCAGGTGACTGGGTCACAACTGTCAGAATCCAAAACGGTCAAGTAACAGCCGCAAAGTGTGCAGCAGACGTTGCAAGCCAGGCTGAACTCGAAACAGAGAAATTGAGGTTGACTGCCATAGAAGCAGATAACTGGGTAACCACTCAGAAAATACTTGATGGTCAAGTAACAGCCGCAAAGTGTGCAGCAGACGTTGCAAGCCAGGCTGAACTCGAAACAGAGAAATTGAGGTTG